>Ga0316204_10000284_pt1 | contig 208643 bp, 201 predicted proteins | sample 6monrhotite_MG_2_FD_205661 | JGI IMG/M metagenome (GOLD analysis project Ga0316204, IMG submission 205661) | Microbial mat bacterial communities from mineral coupon in-situ incubated in ocean water Damariscotta River, Maine, United States -... | ecosystem: Environmental > Aquatic > Marine >... | reverse complement strand
ACTGCAGCTACTAGGAAACGTTTTTTCATTATGCAAGACTCCTGCATTTGTTGTTTATTGTCATAGCTATAACTTTCTGTGTGGTCAAACAAAAAATCAAGTGTATTTATATACATTTATGAGATTTAGTCAACCCTTTTAACTAAAATAAATATATAAATAGTCCTATAAAAATAGGACTTTAGTGCTAAATTTAAAAACAATTTATCAAAATGAAATAAATAAAACATCTTTTTTATGCTTCTTTAATATGTTTTTATTTTTGCAATTTTATTTTCATAAGTTAGATCTTTTAAAATTAAATACAAAGTATCTAGCTCACAAATTTGTACATCTGTTTTAATTAGGGAATTTTTCCCTCCACCCTAAAAAATAGAATACTTCGATTTTATCTTTTTAATTTACCTTTATTAGAAAAACCTAATATTTAATAACCTAATCACTTTTATAGAAATTACTCACTTTTATAGAACTATAGTGTTTTTATTTTGAATTTTAATAGCAATGTAAATAAATTATTATTTACTTATATTGATGCGGCACTGCTCTCTACACTTTCAATATTTCTTGTTTTTTATTTCGTTACATCAAGCCAACATATATACCAGGCAATATCACACTAAACCAAACAGTAACCAACAATTTTTAATATATAAAAACAGCATCTGCCTCTACTTTAATTCCGGCACAAAAAAAGCCAGTCAATGACCGGCTTTTTAACATTAAACTTGTTTGGCCAAAGCCAACCAATAAATTAACGTTTCGAGAACTGTGTAGCGCGACGTGCTTTACGCAGACCCACTTTCTTACGTTCAACTTCACGTGCATCACGTGTAACAAAACCTGCTTTACGCAGAGCTGGACGCAAACTTTCATCATACTTCATCAGCGCACGTGTAATTCCATGACGAATTGCACCAGACTGACCAGTATCTCCACCACCTTTAACAGTGATATTGAAATCAAACTTATCGTCCATTTCAACTATACCTAAAGGTTGCTTAACAATCATAATTGAAGTTTGACGACCAAAGAATTTTTCAATTGGAAGACCATTAACTTTAAAATCACCACTGCCTGCAGTCATGAATACTCGAGCGCTTGAAGATTTGCGTCGACCTGTTGCGTAATACTGAGTTTCTGCCATGAGATATCTCTACTTTAAATGTCCAGCACTTGTGGCTGCTGAGCTGTGTGTTGGTGTTCCGGGCCGGCGTAAACTTTAAGCTTACGATACATAGCGCGTCCCAGTGGATTCTTAGGTAGCATGCCTTTAACTGCTTTCTCGATTACCATTTCAGGTTTCTTATCGATCAGCTTATCAAAAGAGATTTCTTTGATACCACCTGGAAAACCAGTGTGATGGTAATACATCTTATCTGTAGTCTTACGACCTGTTACTGCTACTTTTTCTGCATTAATAACTACTATGTAGTCACCCGTATCAACGTGTGGTGTATATACAGGCTTATGCTTACCGCGTAGGCGGCGAGCAATTTCAGACGCCAATCGACCCAGAGTTTTACCATCTGCATCTACTACGTACCAGTCACGCTTAACCGTTTCGGGCTTGGCACTGAATGTTTTCATGTTGTTAAATCCTAAAATGTTCGTACTCTACGAAAGGCGGCACATAATACAGAATTAGCTGGCTCGATTCAAGCACTAACGGCAATAAAGTTAGCTTATAATATGAGATATCATTCTAGTAAGCCAGTTTTAACTTTATTACGGGCAAAAAAAAGCGTGGCAGGGGATGCCACGCTTAAAAATTCTCTATATGGAGAATGGAGGAGTCACTAAATATGAAAAATCCAAAATCAGGAATTCATAAGATAAGCATATTCTAATATAAGTTATAGTTAATGCAAGCCTTTTGTGAATATTTTTGCTTCCCCGCCTCTCCAAATAACTAATACTCTCAGAAACAGGACCTCTCAAAGCCTGTCACACGTAGATCCAGCCAGGTAGATTCAGCCAGGCAGATCATACCAGGGGAAATTAAATGCCTGTCTTTTTTAGCCACTAACTATTACAGACAACACCCTTTCCACCTATATTTTTTATTTATCAAGAAGCAATCGGCTGACTATTTCATTATTAACAAGGTGCCGCTCAATAATTTCATCTAAATCCGCCTGGCTCTGATAGCGGTACCAGGTTTCATCCGGATACACTACGATAACGGGCCCCTGACCACAGCGATCCAGACATCCCGCCGTATTAATCCTGACCTGTCCTTTCCCGGACAACCCCAGTGACTTTATTTTCGCTTTGGCATAAGCCCTCAACTCGCTTGCACCCGCCTGCTCACAACATCTACGCCCATCATTTCGCTGATTGGTACAGAAAAAAACATGTTGCTGGTAATAACTCATTATTGGATTCTCTTAATTTTTAGATATTTTAAACATTATACAATGATAAAATCACTCACAATGCGCTAAGATTAGCCGCGATGAAAAGCCCGAGTAAATTATCTGACACTGATTTATGCGTAATGTGCGGCATGTGCCTGCCCAATTGCCCTACGTATCAGCTTTACCAGACCGAAACAGAGTCACCGAGAGGCAGGATTGCTCTAATTCAAGCTATAGACCAACAAAAGGTTGAAGCTGACGCTAAGGCATTACTTCATATAGATCATTGTCTCAGTTGTCTTAATTGTGAAACCATCTGCCCTTCCAGGGTTCCCTATGGAAAAATAATTGATGAGTTTCGAGAACAGTTTAATTCGTCTATAAAAAAATCCTACTTGAGCAAAACGATATTAAGTCAATCCACGAAACCCAATGGTCTGGATACTTTACTGGATGTCGCCAATAAACCGATAATCAAACAGATTCTACGCCTCGGCCCTTCAAGCTTAAAATCTGTCACATCACGTATTAGCGAAAACAAAGTAAAATTAAAAACGTTTTATGCCGGCTCTTATTCCAAACCAGAAAACCGCCGCGGCGAAGTTACTTTATTCACAGGTTGTGCTGGAAGATCATCTGACTACAACAGCATCAAAGATGCTGTACTGATACTTAACAGGCTTGAATTTGATGTTTGTATCCCCGAGCAACAATATTGTTGTGGAGCACTACACCAACATAATGGTCATCAGAAACAGGCCGATCAATTAATTAAAAATAACCAGCAGCACTTTGAAAGTCTAAAACCAGAAGTTATATTATTTTTTAGTCCAGCATGCGGTGAAAGCTTACAACAGATTGAAAATATAACTGTATTAGATGTTCGCACATTCATTCTTGGCGAACTTCAGCAACAGTCTTTAACATTTAAAGAATCAGACCAGGCTATTGCTCTACACGAAAGCTGTAGCCACAGAAACAGACTTAAGCTTAAAACTTTAAATTTTGATTTATTAAATTTTGTACCCAATGTACAGATACTGGAGTCAAACAACCCAGCTCTTTGCTGTGGTGCTAGCGGTATTCAGTCGATTGATTACCCCGAACAGTCTCTGGCTTTATTGCAGGGAAAATTAAACAGTTTTGATTTATCACAAACGAATATACTTATTAGCGATAACATTGGCTGTAGCTTACATATAAAGTCTTCCATATCCGGGTATAATCCCAATATTGAAATAATGCATCCTATTAGTTTTCTGGCTCGCCAGTTAAACATTAACAACTAACCTGAAGCCATCATTCAATGCGACATCTGAACCCTATTGACCAGTTAATTGTGCAGTCTGATCATGCTCTGCGTACAATTTTTGGCAAGCCAGTTACAACTGAGAGAGAAAACCCCTCTCTGAATACGACTGAAAACAATCTCAGTGAAGCTGAACGTAAATTATCCTCCAGCCTAATGAGAGTAAATCATTCTGGAGAAGTCTCAGCTCAGGCGCTCTATCAGGGGCAGGCATTAACTGCACGCCTGGATAGCGTAAGAGAAAGCATGCATCGGGCTGCATTAGAAGAAAACGACCACCTGGCCTGGACCGAACAACGCCTGACTGAACTATCTAGCCAGAAGAGCCTGTTAAACCCTGTCTGGTATGGAGGGTCATTTGCTATCGGTGCTATTGCCGGGTTACTGGGTGATAAATGGAGCCTGGGATTTGTAGCTGAGACTGAACATCAGGTTATAAAACATCTGGAAGAGCACCTTGAAAAACTACCTGAAAACGATGCGCGTAGCGAGGCGGTTCTAAAACAAATGAAAACGGATGAAGCACATCATGCAACCATTGCTCTAGAAGGGGGCGGTGCGGAACTGCCGTGGCCAGTTAAAAAACTGATGGCTGCGATGTCAAAGGTAATGACGACATCGGCGTATTATATTTAAAAGACTTTTACGCACTGGCTAAAGATATTAACCAGCTTCAACCCAATGACTATGTTCTTCCTTTGCGATTTTAACGGGCTGCACCTTTTCACCACCCACCTCTGCTGTCCATTGGCTTATTTTTTTCAATAAAAGCTCTTTATCTACTGGTTTTTGCAAATAATCCTTAGCACCCAGCTTCAGGCCCCAGGTTTTATCTGATTCCTGATTTGAGCCACTGATAATAATAATTGGTATATGCCCTGTATCTGCCTGACGACTTAAATAACGAGTAGCCTGAAAACCATTAATCTCAGGCATCACTATATCCATCAGCACTAAATCAGGTTTAACATGGCGCGCCATTAAGATACCCTGTTTACCGTTTTCCGCAGTATAGGTTTTTACACCCTCTGCTTTAAGCATTTTTTCCAGGGCAAAAAGTTGAGTACGAGAATCATCTACAATAAGGATAGATAAACCATCACGAAGTGTTATCTGCGATGAGTTAGTCGTTCTGTCGTGACCAAACCAACGGTTTAGAAGTTTGCTTTTCATTTTAGTGGCAACCATTTTACATTTAACTCTTCATTGTAAGAGTCGATATTTACATTTAACATCTAAAGACTGGGATAAATTATACAGCAGGAAAGCTAATAGTAATAACCGGTCTGTTATGCTCATCTTTATGAGCCTGAAGATGTAAATTTACGGGCTCTGGCTGACGCTGTCCATGCAAAGCGTCATTCGATACACGATAAACTCGAAAATCATATTCCAGATCTTCAACTCGACCATGCAGCGCACTCGCTGCCATAAATAATACATGTCTCAAACGTTGTAATACAGCCAGTTCGTCATAAGCACGACCTTCTTCTGCCATTAGCTCAACACAATCTTCCCATACCTGGGTAGACATGAAAACAGGGCGCCTAAAGTTAAACAGGCGAGCTGTGCTAGTAACATCTCGAAGATCAGGACTCTGATCGTAATTTAGTTGTATATTTTCGTCTGTAAACATAGCTACCACGTCGTCTACTCACCAGGATGTTTGATTGTTACCTGAGGTTTATTCTGCTCACTGGTGCTCGCTACAAGCTTCAGTGTCGTTTGCTCTGGCCTACAAGCTTCTCCATCATTAGGAACGCGATGAATACTAAACTCACACTCCAGATCAGCTACACGCCCATGCAATGCGCTAGACGCCATAAACAGAACATGTCTGAGACGCTGTAAAACAGCTAACTCGTCTACATTTCTGCCGCTTACACCTGTTAACGCGACACAGTCCTTCCAGACTCGCTCTGTCATAAAAACGGAACGATTAAAACTGAAAAGTTTTGCCGTGCTACTCACATCCCGTTGATATAAGAGCTCTTCCTGTAGCTGTGCGTTACTTTGCATTTAAAATACCACCAAATACCTCAATCATGATTATAGTCTATTACCTAGTTCGAATAATCACTGTTAATCGGGTCACAAATTAAGTCTAAATCAATTACCATGACAAGTATGTAGGTATTTTTCCCAACTTAATCAAGGACTTTGGCATCATAGCTAGTTTCTTTCTGATAAACGGTCGCATTTAAGCCAATTAATACATAATACTGCAAATCAATCAATATATTAAGACTTAACTAGATATCTCTATTTCTTCATGAATTTCTTTACCTAAAAGAATCGCTTCCAATACATTATCAAGAGATGATTGTAACGCCTCACTATCTAACTGTGAGCGATTGATATTTTCAACCCAGCCAAATAATGACACTTTTAACTGTTGCTTGTTATGTACGTGCTGCTCAATATCAAAGGCCAGCCTCTGATACTCCTCTATTGTCGGGCTCAACTTCAAATCATTAAATAAAATCTGCAGAGCTGTTAACCAGTTACAGTTTTTCTCATCTAAACCCAGATCTAATGCCGTTACTTTAATAACAGCCCGATTACTTTCGCTAATCCACAACCTGAAAGAACAGCTTTGCAAGGAATGATAAAGAGACTCATCTGAAATCAAAAAAACATTTAAATTTAACAAGTTAGCCTGATATTGCACATCGCTATAACGCCACGACCCGGTTTGTAAAAACTCATACAAACGGATGTGATTTAAAAACTGCGTCTGGTGCAACTGGTCCAGTATCAGTACAGTTTGTTCGGCTTCACTTTGCGCACAGGCTTCTGTAAGAATTCTATCCAGGGCATCAATCGGAGGCTCTTCAATTATTTCCTCGCCTTCCTGTATCCGGATAATCTGAGGAACAGGTTTATCCTTGCCAAACTCATAATACAGTACTTGCGTGGCCTCTAATGCATTTGCCAAAGCATGAGCAAAAGCCGTACGTCGTCGACCACAGTCGCCATCAACATGCAAACATCGAATATGTTCAGTCGGGCTACTTAAAAAACACTGCACCGCATGATCATAACTTTCACTGGATGTGAATCCATGTTGAGATAAAGAGGATTTAAGACCGTTTTTAAATAGATCCATAATAAAAATTTCTACTGGTATGTTATGTTTACAACATTGCCGTACAAGTTAACTACATGCAACCCAAATCATTATGACTTACCATTTAACAAACAATAATAACGGACAACCTTATGCAAGATAGTCGCGACCTGGAACTTTTAATTCATGGTCATGTACCTCTTATTACCATAGAAACCCACGAAGAGAACCGCGCCCTGGAATTAATCATTAAGGCCTCCCGTCGAGAGTTTCTACCAACATTCAAGTGGACAGTAACAGATGGTTTACAGCGCCTTGATTTAAGCCTCGATCCCCAGCGCCATGTTTCAGACCCTCAAGATGGCCTGAAACACATCAAATCCTCTGCTTTACAGGGCATTTACATATTGCTCGATTTTGAGCCTTATCTGAAAGACCCGGTTAACATTCGACTGTTAAAAGAAATAGCGATGACCTTTGACGGGGATAAAGGCAAAATTATTTTACTGAGTCATCAACTGAATTTACCGGACAACTTACAATCCATGTCCTGTCATTTTTCTCTCAATCTACCTTCCTCCAAGGTGCTTGAAAAAATAATTCGAGACGAAGCCCAGAAGTGGCAGGTATCAGAAAATCAGCGAGTACGTACTGACAGAAAAACTCTGGACAAACTTATCCAGAACCTTTCAGGTTTAACACACAGAGACTCAAAACGTCTAATTAGAAACGCTATTATTGATGACGGAGCTATTACCGAGTCTGACCTACCTGATGTTATGCAGGCAAAATATAAATTACTTAATCGTGACGACGTACTTTCATTTGAGTTTGAAACCACTCATTTTTCTGAACTGGCAGGTATGGAAAAATTAAAACACTGGCTTAAACAGCGCGAGTCTATTTTTACTCAGAATACAAAAACAAATCTGGACATCCCGAAAGGAATTTTATTACTAGGCGTACAGGGGTGCGGCAAAAGCCTTGCTGCAAAAACCGTTGCCGGCATCTGGGGCGTACCATTACTACGTCTTGATTTTGGCCGCCTGTATGACAAGTACGTTGGAGAAACAGAGAAAAACTTACGCCAGGCACTACACACTGCAGAAGTTATGTCACCTTGTGTTCTATGGATTGACGAACTAGAAAAAGGCATCGCTTCTGGCAATGACGATCAGGGCACATCAAAACGATTACTTGGCTCCTTATTAACCTGGATGGCAGAAAAATCTGCAAGGGTATTTATTGTTGCCACTGCCAATCAGATAGACGCCCTGCCTCCAGAGTTAATTCGCAAAGGCCGTCTGGATGAAATATTCTTCGTAGATTTACCCGATACTCATAACCGCTCGCAAATTTTTAAAATTCATTTTGATAAACGCGAAATCAATTATTCTGAAATAGATTTTGATCAGGTAGCTGAAGCCAGTGATGGTTTTTCAGGATCTGAAATTGAACAGGCCGTGGTATCAGCAATTTACACCTGCCATGGTACAGACGCTCAAATCGACACTGATATCATGCTGCGGGAAATTAATAATACACGACCACTTTCAGTTGTTATGGCAGAACAAATTCAAGATTTACGAGACTGGGCTAGCGAAAGAACAGTGCCTGTTGATTAGCTTTTCAGATATCCCACTAAATAAAACTAAAAACTGCGAGACACCGTAAATCGTCTTCGCAAATCCCGTAATATAATAAACAACCAGGGCCAGAGTATAGCGCCGGTTAGAGCAGGCAAAAAATACAGACCAATATCAGGCGCCTGACCAACCATGCCACTCACCCATAAAACCAGAACTTGTTTGATGAGCAGCAAAAGCATCACAACCAATGCCTGCTGCGCCAGTGAGAACACTCGAATACGCTGATACTGAGTGTTAATAACAAACACGACAAGCACCAGACCTACCGCATGCTGACCTATAATTGCCCCTTGAGTCACATCAAGTAAAAGCCCTACAAACCAGGCCACAGTCACACCAATTTGCTCTGGCATTGCCAGAGCCCAGTAAATTAATACCAGAACAACCCATTCAGGTCTCGCATGCTCTAACCAGTCAGGCAATGGCCACATATTAAGCATCAAGGCGGCAATGAGTGTTGGAAGGACAATACGAAAACAATTCTGAGAGCGCATTATTTTTTTACACTCCTGGTTACATCTTTAACGGGTTTAGCAATCTCAACATCTTTTACCTGTAACTTATGCCACACCAGTAGAACCTCTCGACTGCGGTCCAGATGCGCAACCGGCTCGGCCAAAACAGTTGCAAAAGATTCACCCGCCGCTCTCTCGATCGAGGTTATACGACCCACAGGGTAATTAGGTGGAAAACGCCCGCCTAACCCCGAGGTGTTAATAACGTCACCAACTTCAAGATCTGCATTGTGAGGTATATAACGCAGCTCCAGTAACTGGGAATTTCCTGTGCCAAAAGCAGTACTGCGCAAACCACTACGACTCACCTGCACCGGGATTGCATGGCTCGGATCAGAAATTAACAAAGCGGTTGAAGAAAAAAGTCCAAGATGTACAACCTGCCCCATAACCCCCCAGGCATCAATAATAGGCTGGCCGATATAGACATCTTTATTACGACCTTTATTTAAAATGACCTGTTGTTTATAGGGATCTAAATCAATCGCTAGAATTTCAGCCACTAAAACCAGCTCACCCACTTTTGGCTGAGCACTTAACATTTTTCGTAAACGATCGTTTTCTTTTTCCAGTACACTCAGTTTTTGCAAACTAACCTGTGCCCGTAACTGTTGTTCCTGTAACTTGCGATTTTCATCAAGCAACTGCTCATGTGAGCTTAGTGACTCATCACCCCAGTCAACCAGTCGTGATGGTAAATTAATGGTATAACGAAGAGGGTAAACAACATAACTTTCAATGGCATCACGCACCGTTTCCAGTGCCTGCCAACGATGATCGGCAACCATGACAACAATAGACGCTAACACCAGCAAGATGGTGCGTAACGTAACCGATGGACCTTGTAAAAATAATGGCTGCATAAAACCGCATTAAGCCCGAAGTTTAAAAATAATTATTCACTTAAAAAAAAACGAATTATAAATTCGTTTTCATTTTGTAATTTGTAATTTGTAATTTGTAATTTAACAGCAACAAGAACAACGGTAATCATGGCTCAGATTGCCTCTGTGGGTTTCCAGATCAAGGCGATAAATGTGAGCTTACAAATGTAAGTAAACATTTATCAACGAAGAGCTGGGAGCCCACAGAGGTGAGCTGGGACATGATTATTCGATAGCGAAGAAATCACCGCCGTGCTCGTCAATTAGTTCAAGCACTCGACCACCACCACGGGCAACACAGGTTAATGGCTCTTCTGCCATAATTACCGGCAATCCAGTTTCTTCCATTAACAAACGATCCAGGTCGCGTAATAAAGATCCACCACCTGTTAAAACAATGCCTCGCTCAGCAACATCAGCACCCAACTCGGGTGGTGTTTGCTCTAATGCGGTTTTTACAGCACTAACGATACCATGCAGGGGCTCCTGCAAAGCTTCAAGAATTTCATTACTGTTTAAAGTAAAACTACGTGGAATACCTTCAGATAGATTTCGACCTTTTACTTCAATCTCAAGTAAATCTTTACCTGGATATGCAGAACCAATCTGATGTTTGATACGCTCGGCTGTCGCTTCACCAATTAATGTTCCATAGTTACGACGCACGTAAGAGATAATTCCCTCATCAAAAGTATCACCACCAATACGCACAGATGCAGAATAAACAATACCGTTTAAAGAGATAACAGCAACTTCAGATGTACCACCACCAATATCGAGCACCATTGAACCACGAGGCTCATCTACTGGCATACCTGCCCCGATAGCTGCGGCCATTGGCTCTTCAATTAAATACACCTTACGCGCACCGGCTCCGGCTGCCGATTCTTTAATTGCTCGACGCTCAACCTGAGTAGCGCCACAGGGCACACAAATCAATACTCTCGGGCTAGGCCTTAATAATGCACTCTCATGTACCTTACGAATAAAATGCTGTAACATTTTTTCTGTAATATGAAAATCAGCAATGACCCCGTCGCGCATTGGGCGGATAGCAGTAATATTTTGTGGTGTACGGCCCAGCATACGCTTAGCCTCATGACCATACGCTTCTATTGCTTTAGCGCCATTACCGTTTCTGTCCTGTCGAATTGCGACAACTGAGGGTTCATCGAGAACAATACCGTTACCCCGTGCATAAATCAGCGTATTTGCTGTACCGAGGTCGATTGATAGATCATTTGAAAACATGCCGCGAAAGCGTTTAAGAAACATTCGTGTATTAACTCATTATTTTTGTAATATTATGAAAGCCAAAAGCATAACTTTAGACCTTACTATGGAATTTAGCGGTACTCTATCAATGAGCACCGATTAGAGCAAGTATAGCGGTGGCTTAAACACGCATAATATGCTAATTTTGCGCGGTTTTTAACGCATTTGATGTTTTCTGATTGCAAACTTGGAATTAACCTCAGATCTAGTCGATATTAATGCCACTTAATAGCATAAACCTACGTGGAGAATAATATGTCATTGGGACCCGATGATGTGAAAAGCATTGCGCATTTAGCGCGACTCGAAATAGAAGAAAAAAATATCGAGGAATACGCAAAAAGCCTGTCCAGTATTCTGGGGCTTGTTGAAGAGATGAACGCCGTTGATACTACTGATGTAAAACCAATGGCTCATCCTATGGATGTATCACAACGCCTGCGAGCAGATGAAGTGCTTGAAGTAAATCAACGTGAGATATTTCAGAAAATAGCACCTAAAACCGAAGACGGTCTTTATCTGGTGCCACAGGTGATTGAATAAGATATCTTTTCGCCATAGAGCCACAGAGAGCCCGGAGAAAAGCGATTTTAGTTGCTGCGCATAAGGTGCAACAGCTTCAAAACCTCTGTGTACTCAGCGGCTCTGTGGCAAAATTTTTTAAAGAAAAACAAAACTTAGAGACAAGCTATGTACCACACTAAAACACTGAGCGAATTATCCGCCATGCTCGAGACTGGTGATGTCACTTCAGTGCAACTTACAGAGCACTTTTTACAGCGAATCAAAGATTACGATTCCCAGCTAAACAGCTTTATAACGGTAACTGCAGAGCAGGCATTAAACGCTGCTGCTGAAGCTGATGAAAAACGTAAGGCAGGTAAAGCGGGGCCTTTAACCGGCATTCCATTTGCTCATAAAGACATTTTTTGCACCAAAGGAGTCAAAACAACCTGCGGCTCAAAAATGCTAGACAATTTTGAATCACCTTACGATGCAACTGTTGTAGAAAAACTGCAGCAAGCCGGCGTTATTATGCTGGGCAAAACCAATATGGATGAGTTTGCTATGGGCTCATCAAATGAAACCAGTTTTTTTGGCAATGTTAAAAACCCGTGGAATACAAATGCCGTTCCTGGCGGATCGTCTGGCGGCTCTGCTTCTTCTGTAGCAGCGCGTTTAACACCGGCTTCCACTGGAACTGACACAGGTGGCTCAATTAGACAGCCTGCTTCATTGTGCGGAATTACCGGTTTAAAACCAACGTATGGCCGTGTATCACGTTATGGCATGATCGCGTTTGCTTCAAGCCTGGATCAGGCCGGCCCAATGGCTCAAAGCGCTGAAGACTGCGCATTATTATTAAACGCCATGTCGGGCTTTGACCCAAAAGACTCAACCTCTCTTGAAAAAGAAGTGCCAGACTATACTGCCGACTTAAATAAACCCCTCGACGGTTTAAAAATCGGCTTACCAAAAGAATACTTTGGCGAAGGTTTGAGTGCAGGCACAAATGAAATAGTGCAGAAAGCCATTGAAGAATATAAATCAATGGGAGCTGAAATAATTGATATCAGCCTGCCCAATACTCATTTGGCCGTACCCGTTTATTATGTTGTAGCGCCAGCTGAGTGCTCTTCTAACCTGTCTCGTTTTGATGGTGTGCGTTTTGGCCACCGTTGTGAAGAACCGAAAGACCTTGAAGACCTGTATAAACGTTCGCGTGGTGAAGGTTTTGGTGAAGAAGTAAAACGCCGTATTATGGTTGGCACCTATGCACTGTCTGCCGGTTACTACGATGCATACTATATAAAAGCACAACAATTGCGTCGCATGATTTCCGATGACTTCACTAAAGCATTTGAAAAGGTAGACGTCATCATGGGACCTGCATCACCTGAAACTGCATTTAATATTGGCGAGAAATCTGATGACCCAATTTCTATGTACCTTTCAGATATTTACACCATTGCAGTAAATCTGGCAGGCCTGCCGGGCATGAGCGTACCGGCTGGATTTAGTGAAAACATGCCGGTTGGTTTACAGATTATTGCAAACCACTTTGATGAAAGCCGTTTACTTAATGTAGCTCATCAATACCAGCAAAAAACAGACTGGCATACACGGATACCAGAGCAGTTTAAGTAATTTTTTTGCCACGGAGACACAAAGCACACAGAGCTTTTTAATGTAAATACTTCTCTGCGAACTCTGTGCCTCTGTGGCAAATCTTTTAAAAACCCGGATGGTTTGCAAATTATTGCCTACCATTTTGATGAAGACTGTTTGCTTAATGCAGCTCATCAATACCAGAATAGTTTAAGTAATTTTCTGCCTCGGAGACACAGAGCATACAGAGCTTTTCTTTAATATAAGTATTTCTCTGTATTCACTGTGCCTCCGTGGCAAATCTTTTAAAAAAGAGGCATTCTAATATGGAATGGGAAACCGTAATCGGTTTAGAAATACACACGCAACTGCGTACCAAAAGTAAAATATTTTCATCTGCATCAACTGCATTTGGTGCCGAGCCAAACACGCAAGCTTGTGCAGTTGATTTAGGCCTGCCTGGTGTTTTACCTGTCGTAAATGCTGAAGCTATTCGCATGGCTACAAAATTTGGTTTAGCTACAGGTTCAGCTATATGCAAACACTCTGTATTTGCACGTAAAAATTATTTTTATCCAGACTCCCCAAAAGGTTACCAGATCTCGCAGATGGAATTACCTATTGTAGGTGAAGGTTCTATTGATATCGAACTGGAAGATGGCACTAAAAAAACCATCGGTATCACCCGCGCGCATCTGGAAGAAGATGCGGGAAAATCATTACACGAAGATTACCACGGCATGACCGGTATTGACTTAAATCGTGCAGGCACACCTTTACTGGAAATAGTTTCTGAGCCGGATATGCGCTCGGCAAAAGAAGCCGTTGCTTACATGAAAAAAATCCATTCTCTGGTTCAGTATATTGAAATCAGTGATGGCAATATGGCAGAAGGCTCTTTCCGCTGTGATGCTAATGTTTCAGTTCGCCCAAAAGGCCAGAAAGAATATGGAACCCGTGCAGAATTAAAAAACATCAACTCATTTCGCTTTGTTGAACGCGCAATTAATCTTGAAGTCGAACGTCAAATTGATGTAATTGAAGATGGTGGTAAAGTCGTTCAGGAAACGCGCCTGTACGATGCAGACAAACACGAAACCCGCTCAATGCGTTCTAAAGAAGAAGCTAACGACTACCGTTATTTTCCTGACCCAGACTTGCTACCCGTGGTTTTTGATGACGCTTACATCGAAGAAATACGTAAAACACTTCCTGAGTTACCTGATGAGAAAACAGCGCGATTTGTTAACGATTTGGGTCTCAGCGAATATGATGCTGGCATTCTTACCACATCTAGAGAGCTCGCTGATTTTTTTGAAGCTGTTGTTGGCGAATCAGTTGACGCTAAACTTGCGGCCAACTGGATGATTGGTGATGTATCAGCACGATTAAACAAAGAAGACTTAACTATCACGAAATGCCCGGTATCTTCAAAACTTCTGGCTGGCATGTTAAAACGAATTGAAGACAATACCATTTCAGGAAAAATAGCCAAAGACGTATTTAATGGCATGTGGAATGGTGAAGGCGACGCTGATACCGTTATTGATAAAAAAGGCTTAAAGCAAATCACCGACGACTCTGCCATTGAAGCTATTATTGACGAGGTCATAACCAATAGCCCAAACCAGCTTGAGCAATACCGCTCTGGCAAAGATAAGTTATTTGGTTACTTCGTTGGTCAGGTAATGAAAGCGTCTCAGGGCAAAGCCAACCCGGCACAGGTTAATCAGATGCTTAAAGACAAATTAAGCTGAAATTAAAATTTGACGCAGAGGCGCTGAGACGCAGAGTTTTTTAATAATGAAAACTTTATTACTTCCAATGCATGTAGCTAAAATCAAGTGACATTATTAATCTCAAAGTCGTTATATTACCGATGCAAGTATTCTGTAATGACAGTTTAGCGTTTAAAATTAATGTGCTCTGTCTCAGCGCCTCTGCGTCAATATTTTTTAAAAAACAGGTAACAGCTTCTCATGCCCGACAACGATTTACTTCATAGATTCATTATAGAAAATACGCGCGTTCGCGGTGAAATGGTTCATCTTAATGCAACCTGGAAAGCCGCGCTTGAGCGTTACAACTATCCTGAAAATGTACGGAATATTCTTGGCGAAGCTTTCGCTGCCTGTGCATTATTATCGGCCACTATAAAATATGAAGGCTCACTAATTTTACAAATCCGTGGTGATGGCCCGTTACATTTGTTAGTCGTACAAGCCACGTCAGAAGGCACCTTGCGAGGTCTTGCTCGATGGGGTGAGGATGTTCCCGCCCATGATCTGAATAATATTTTTGGAAATGGACAAATGGTTATCACCATAGAGCAGCCTTCAGGTGAACCTTATCAGGGAATCATTGCCTTACAGGGTGAACACATACAAGATGCTATCGAAAACTACTTCAAACAGTCTGAGCAGTTAAATACACGGCTCTGGTTAACCTCCAGTAACGAAATGTGCACAGGTTTTCTATTACAGGAATTACCCGAAACGAAAGAAGCTAATCCTAGCAACCTCGGCGAAGATCATAATGACTGGGAACATGCGGAAGCGCTTGGCAACACATTAAGCAAAGAAGATTTATTATCATTATCTACCAGGGAAATTCTTCATCGATTATTTCATGAAGATGACATTCGTTTATTTGACCCCTCGCCACTAAGCTTTCGTTGCAGCTGCTCAAATGAACGCATTAGTAAAATGATTATTTCACTTGGACTGGTAGAAGCACGTAGCATTATTTTAGAACAGGGAAAAATCCACGTTGATTGTGAGTTTTGTAATGCACAATACAATTTTGACAGCATTGATGTCGAAAATTTATTTGCTTCCAGCACAAATCCCGAGCCTTCACAATCTCAGCATTAGGGACGTTTATGTCTGTAACACAGAAACTCGATCTGAAAAATAAAAAACTGGTCATTTACATAAATGGCTCATTTAACTTTGATCAACATAGCGCATTTAGAGATGCTTATAGAGATATTGAAACAGATAAAGGTATGAGTGTCTCCGTTGATTTACAACATTCCGAATATATGGACTCCGCGGCTTTAGGCATGTTGTTATTATTAGATGAGCACTTCAAAGATCAACGCATCAATATTACAAATTGTTCCTCCTATATTAAACAGGTTTTAGACATTGTTAACTTTGAAAAAAAATTTAATATTTCCTGAACCTTATGAAGCATAACAATCAAACTGAACATTCTTTTTTACAACAGGCTATAGATCTCGCCATATCCTCTGCTCAACAACAGGGAGGGCCTTTTGGTGCAGTAATTGTAAAAAATGGAAAAATTATTGGGCGGGGGCATAATCAGGTTACCGAAAACTGTGACCCCTCAGCACATGCTGAAATAATGGCCATTCGTGAAGCCTGTAAAAACTTAAGTAATCACCAGTTAAACGACTGCACAATTTATTCTAGTTGTCAGCCTTGCCCCATGTGTATGTCTGCTATCTACTGGGCTCGTATTCCTAAACTGGTTTTTGCCGCTACTGCACTTGATGCCGCTAATGCAGGCTTTAATGACCAGTTTATTTACGATGAGCTTGCAAAACCAGTAACTCAAAGAAGCATTTTAATAGAGCACATCGAACACGATGATGCTCAGAAAAGTTTCGAAGAATGGAATTCTAATTTGTCACGAAAAGAATATTAAAACTAAGTTAAAAGCATTACCTGGTTTATTGATTTTTTCAGCACATGTATAAAAACACTTAATCATTATAAATCGGTATTTTCAAATAACTTTGCCCATTTGATTCCTCTTTCGGTAATTGACCGGCTGTTAGATTAACCTGTACACCCTGATAAATTAATCTGGGCAAAGGTAATTTACTATCACGATTTTCCATGAATTTTATATATTCAGCCTCGCTTCTATCCGCAGGCAAATCAACATTCGACGCCTTACTTTCACCAATGGTGGTAAAGGTCTGTAATTCCCTGCTACCGGGATAATCGTGCCCCGGAAAAACTTTTGTATCATCTGGAAATGAATATAACTTTTTCGTTACAGATTGATACAAATCTTTTGCACTGCCTTTTGGAAAGTCACACCGTCCCGTACCTATACCAGGCACAAACAACGCATCACCTGTAATTAAATTATCTTCTATTTTATAAGTTGTACATGCCGGGGTATGACCAGGAGTATGCAATACATCAATTTTAATTGAGCCTGCTTCGAGATGATCACCATCTTTTACCAGCACATCAAAGTCACTACCTGTTGTATCAAAGTCTTCACCAAGATTGAACACCTCTTTAAACGTCTCCTGTACCACGGTTATTGCCGAATTTATCACTACTGGTACTTTATATTTTTCTTTTAAATACTGCATACCGCTCAGATGATCGGCATGAATATGGGTATCCAGTACATAATGCAACTTCAACTGCTGAGAGTTAATAAATCCATCCAGCGTATGCAAGCTATCTTTATAGGTCCGCCAACCAATTGTATCCAGATCTAATACAGGATCGAAGACGACTGCGTCCCTGGTATCCACATCATAAACAAGATGCGTAAAGGTAAATGTTTGTTTATCAAAGAAAGTCTTTACTTCAATCATGATAGTTTCCCGAGATTAGTTCTATAAATATAATCGTATGAGTATAGACGTGAATCAATGTATGAATATCAGTCTATCCAGTCTAATACATCGTGTAGTAACTGCGCTGCATGAGCACGATCACTGAATAAATGGTTTGCCCCATCAACCTGTATCAGGTGACTTTCAGCCCTTGTATATTGCACAATCTGCTGTGCAGCCTCAGGCCCTACTAGCTCGTCATCACCCGCTCTTATAGCCATTACAGGCAGATTACAGTTTGCCATCTGCTTTGCCATATCATAGCTCTCCACATCCTCAATAAAGGCTGGTTTAACCTTATAAGCTCGCCCCGCCACCATAATCTGGGCACTCTCCCCATTTCGTAGCTTCATCATTGCTGAGCCGAAATGATGCAGCACGTGAGCCGGGTATGATGGTGAGGCCAATGTAATAATTTTCTGCACATGTGACAATGAGTCACTCGCATTTTGTGCTACAGCCAGACTTGCTGTACCACCCATGCTATGTCCTATCAGGATACTTACAGGCTCATAATAAGTCGCCAGCCAGTCAGCGGCACATTCTATATCCTTCAGCATGCTCCTGAAGTGTGTATCAGCAAAATCACCTTCACTGTAACCCAAACCCGTAAAATCAAAACTCAACACAGCTATGCCCGCATGTGCCAGACCTCTGCTGAGTCGCGCTGTAGTGAGAACTTGCCTGGTGCAGGTAAAGCAATGACTGACAATAACGTATTGTTTAGGCGCTACCTCTTGCGGAAAATCAAGGTTTCCTTCTAATAGACTACCGTCAAAACCTGCAAACTGGACCTTTCTGGACTGTATTTTCAGCTTTTCTTTCATTTAAACATCTTTATTTTCACCTGAGTCATTCAGGATATCTAACTAAAAATCAATAACTTATAAAACCATCTGGTTAATTTAATCACATTTTTGAAAAATAAGTAAAATTAATTCACAAATAACCTCTTTTAGGGCTTTTATAACAGCATAAATTTACTATATAATCGCGCCCCTAACTGAGATAGAAGCAATGAATGCCTAGCTCAGTTAATTCTATATCTGTAACCGCCCGCTAAAAAAATAACAATACAGGGCTGTTAGAAATGCAGAATTTCTTACTTTATATGGAGACTTCAATGTCTAACTCAGCTAAAAATAACGATTGCGGCAAGTACGCATACGCTATCACTCAAACCGGCTTCAAAGGCGGCATGATAATAGACGACAACGGTGACACTATTCAGATCACGGATAATCACATTAAAAATGCGATGGATCAGGTACATGAAGCCTGGGATGCGAACCGTGATACTAAGCAGTCAATTCTACGATAGTTTCATTCTCACCCCCCAGCTCACCTCCCAGCCCACCTCCCAGTGATATAAAAAAACCTCCCTTAAGGAGGTTTTTTTATGCCTTACATTTATGGCCCTTTGTCAAAAAGCCACAATCCCAGACAAGCTCAAATGAAATCGAGATTTAACTATTTTCTACACGATGCTTGGCTTTAATAAAATCCTTGTGAGATACATGAATCAAGTCACTGATTCTACGCACCATATGCTCTTCATACTTATCTAACACCTGGTCAGCATACGCAACGCGCCAGAGCGACTCTATTAACTGTATTTTTTGAGGTTGTGTATAGTGACTAGCTATTAGTTTAGTAAACTGATGATAATCCGTTGCCTGGTGTTTTTCTTCTTCGGCCAACGCATAAAGACTTTCCATCTCCGCTTCAGATACACCAAGCTGTGTAACCAGTAATTTTTTCACTTCCGCCACTTCTGCCTTATCAATATGATCGTCCTGCAGGATCATTTCTACCAATAAAGCAGCAGCGGCAAGATTTAACTGACGCTCATCTGGAGTAGCAGATACACTATCCATCATAAAATTTTTTTCAAAAAATAACTGTATTTTTTTAATCATAAATTCTCAACAGGTCGTAACTAAGCAAAAACTTTTGCCCGTGCTTTATTCCAGGCCTCATCACCAAATTCAAATTTAATAACCAGAGGTAATGCACATGAACCTACAGACAACAATCGATCATGAAAGTTCTTTAAATTAAAATCTGCTTTTTTTGATTCTTCATCACGTAATGCTTTTATCAAGGCCCATCCCATTGCATAACTCATGGGTATAGTAGGTGAGCTGGAATACCAGCTTAAATCTGCCTTAGCCTGGTCAATTGAAAACCCAAGCTCATCGCACATGCGTTGAGCGGCCTCATCAATACTTAAACCCTGTGTATGTAACTCTACATCCAGCATAACTCTAAGTGCTCGCCATAAACGATCACGCAACATAATAAAATGATGCTCAGGCTTATCTAAAAAACCCTGCTCCTGCATCATATCTTCACAATACAATGCCCAGCCTTCATATAAGGTAGCAGATGAATTTAACAGTCTGGGTATACTATTATCAGGATTTCGATTTGCTGTTACAAACTGCAAATGATGCCCAGGAAAGGCCTCATGCACACAGGTAAGGTCTATTGAGGTCCAGTTATGTTCAAGTAAATGCCCTTCTGATCGAACAGGTGTTACATAGTAATAACCTTTTTGCTCAAGATCGTTATAAGAAGGCTCATCATATGCCGCAAAAGGGATTTCATGACGAAGAAAAACCGGCGTTTCAATTACTTTTAATGCCTGAGTTTCAGGCACAGTAACCAGTCCCTGCTCTACCACAAAGTTATACGCCGCTTTCATTCGACTACGATAAGCACCCATTAACTGATCTTCTTTGCCTGCTGGGTGTTGATGTCGAATATTTGCTAATTGCTCTTCAATTTCATCAGAGCCAGGCAGCTCCTTACACAGGGCCTGTAATTCCTGCTGTGTTTTATTAAACAGGTTTTCACCAAACTTGTAGAGATGTTTTGCATCTACACCTAGGCAGTGCCAGTTATTTAATAATGTATTAAAGTGGTTCTCACCACAGGCAAAAGAACCTGATGCACGAGGCTGAATATCTTTACGTAAAAACTTTTCGAAATCTTCCATCGCATGTGCCGCCGCATCAAAAACCGGCTGTAAACGAGATGGATTCTTAAACTTATGAGTGATTTCAGGATTGCGAGATAAATCTCGAATATATAAAGCCCCGGCATTTGCCCCTGAGACAGCATCACTAACCCAGTTTGCTGGAATTTTTTCAGGCTGCTGCAATAGATAGTTTTTAGCTGATCGTAAATACTCCGGAACACTTTGCATACGATGCTTCAAGGCTGCATGCATGTTTTCAACCGGCCGACTGATTAATTGATGTATAGCCTCAAGCGGTAAATACTTTTGCGGCATTAAAAAACGCCAATCACGCTCAATCAACTCATGCAGCTCAATACTGGCTGCATTATATAAGATGCTGTAATCCAGTTTTTGATTTGCATTTAAATCGGAAATGGTTAATTCATCTAGTGAAAAAACTATCTTTTGATTTAATGAAATTAATGCCCCGATATCCTCATCACCAAATGGTGTTAACTGATCTTCATAACCCGTTACTCCGACATGTACTGCCATCTCAGGGTGAAAACGAAACCAGGCGTTATAGTATTGTTCTTGCAGGCTATTAAACGTTTCCTGCGTATTGTTTTTTGGCATTTAAATTATTCTAATTATTAAATTAATATTCTTAAATAAATCGATTTTTATTCTTCGATTATTTCAAAGTCGTGAGTCACATCCGCTGTAGCAGCCAGCATTATTGATACGGAGCAATATTTTTCCGCGGTAAGGTTGACCGCTTTCTCAACCTGCTTTTCACTTAACCCATTGCCTTTCACAATGTAATGGGCATGAATTTTAGTAAAAACCTTGGGAATTTCTCCCGATCTTTCTGCTCTTAACTCAACAATGCAGTCTTTTATAGGTTGGCGGGCCTTCTTCAAAATCATAACCACATCAAAAGCCGTACAGCCACCCATACCAATCAGCACCATTTCCATAGGTCTGGCCGCTAAATTCCGGCCTCCTGAGTCAGGCGCTCCATCCATTACAACAGAATGACCACTACCGGATTCACCGACAAATGACATGTTATCTAACCATTTCACCCTAGCTTTCATACATTTTACCTAAAAAAAACTTTCGAATTACTTAACATTATTGCTCAAACCCCGGAAATAATCGGGCTAAAGAACGGAATATAGTATGGGCTGTGCTTAAAATCGTCTATAATTCAACGGCTCCCATCAAAAATGATACGGAAAATATGAGCCTGTTACCTAAAGTAGACAAATCAAACCCTTCGCTGGATTTATTACTAAATCATTGCCACCGTAAAACTTACCCGGCAAAAAAGAATATTATTCACGAAGGTGATAAACCCCATAGCCTCTACTATATCATTAAGGGCTCGGTTAGCGTACTCGCTGAAAACGATGATGGTGCAGAAATCATCCTCGCTTATCTAAATGGCGGTGATTTTTTTGGTGAAGCGGGGCTTTTTAAAGACGATTTAGACCGCAGTGCAAAAATCATTGCTAAAACCGCCTGTGAAATTGCTGAAATATCATACGCCCAGTTTAGAAAACTGGTTAAAGAAGACCCTGAAATTCTGTTTTTGTTATCAGGACAAATCTTCGACCGACTAATTAGAACAAGCCAAAAAGTCCGTGATCTGATTTTTCTTGACGTTTCAGGGCGTATTGCCAGAACATTATTAGAACTAAGCGAACAACCTGATGCCATGACACACCCCGATGGTATGCAAATAAAAATAACTCGTCAGGATATTGCAAAAATCGTTGGTTGCTCACGTGAAATGGCTGGCAGAGTATTAAAAGAGCTTGAAGAAGACAAACTAATTTCCGCCCACGGAAAAACTATTGTTGTGCACGATGAAGAACATATAGCTAAACATAAAGCACATAAAGAGGCGATTAAAGAAGCTTAACGCAGAGCCAGCCTAATCAAAAAGCTCTGCTAGTTTCTCACCTGGTTCATCAGCCCTCATAAACGCCTCTCCAACCAGAAAGCTATTCACATTGTTTTCGCGCATTAACTTAACGTCCTGTGGCACATGTATGCCACTCTCTGTTACTAGAATACGATCGTCAGGCACCATATCCAGCATATCTAGTGTTGTCTGTAGGCTCACATCGAAAGTACGCAGATTTCGATTATTCACGCCAATTAATTTAGCGCCACTTTGGATAGCTCGCTCCATCTCATCTCTATCATGCACTTCCATTAATACATCCATTTTCAAATGATGTGCTAAAGCTAAAAGCTCATTTAATGTAGCATCTCCGAGAGCAGAAACAATTAACAAAATACAATCTGCATTCATCGCTCGGGCTTCATAAACCTGATAGGGGTCAATGATAAAGTCTTTTCTAATTACTGGAAGATTTGTGGCTTCACGGGCCTGCAATAAGTACTCTGGCGCCCCCTGAAAAAAATCACGGTCTGTCAAAATTGACAAACAGGCCGCGCCACCATTCTCATAGCTTTTCGCAATTTCTGAAGGTATAAAATTTTCACGCATAACACCCCTGCTCGGCGATGCTTTTTTTATTTCCGCAATTACCGCGGCCTGCCCTGCTGCAATTTTATTTTCAATTGACTGAATAAAGCCACGCACAGGCAAAGCACTTTCTGCACGCTTACTTACGTCAACTAGTGATTCCTTCGCTGCAGCCTCAGTTATTTCTTCTGCTTTGCGCTGCAATATTTTCTGTAAAATATCTGGTGTTTTACCCATAAAATGACTACTTTTTTTAAAAGTTATTACTATAAGCTACTAATGCTTCAAATTTTTCTTTGGCCTTGCCATCAGCAATTACTGCTTTTGCTTTTTCAATTCCCGCCGCCAATGAATCAGTCAGTCCCGAAACATAGATAGCTGCTCCCGCATTCAGGCAAACTATATCTTTAGCTGCACCATCCTGATTATCAAGAACTGATTTAATGATCTTCAAACTATCGTCTGAGTCTTTAGCTTTTATGGCCAACAACTCGGATCTGTTCATAGAAAAATCTTCAGGCTGAATGTTATAAGTGGTAATTTTACCGTTCTTTAATTCTGCAACAGATGTCGCACTCGCAATACTAATTTCATCCATGCCATCATCTGCGTGAACAACCATGACATGACGACTGCCTAATTTTTTTAATACCTGAGCCAATGGTTCTACCCAGTTTTTACTAAAAACACCTATAACCTGATTAGGTGCTGATGCCGGATTAGTTAATGGCCCCAGCACATTAAAAATAGTTCGCACTGCCATTTCTTTTCTAGGGCCAATAGCATGTTTCATTGCACCATGATGTTTAATGGCAAATAAAAATCCAGCACCAACATTTTTAATACAATCTGAAACCTGTTCAGGGGTAATATTTAAATTCACACCTGCAGTTTCCAGTACATCAGCACTACCGGATTTACTAGAAACAGATCGGTTACCATGCTTAGCCACATGCGCACCTGCCGCCGCAGTAACAAATACGGAAGCGGTAGATATATTAAAACTGCCCGAAGAATCCCCACCAGTGCCACATGTATCTACCAGGTGCTCATCAGGCGCAGAAACCTTAGTAGAAAGCTCTCGCATAACAGAAGCAGCGGCTGTCACTTCATCTATGGTCTCGCCTTTCATGCGCAAACCAATTAAAAAACCACCTATTTGCGAATCAGTAGCCTGACCAGTCATGATTAAAGTCATAACCTGCGTCATTTCATCACAGGTTAAATCCTGTTTTTCAGTAACTGCTTTTATTGCGGATTGCATATCCATAATTTTTACCTTTTTTGTCACAGAGACACGGAGGTCACAGAGGTTTATTTGTTATTCGCTTTATACCTTGTTCTAGCCGTGGCACATTGAAGTTTATTAATAAACCTAGTGGGTAACCACTCATTTTTAAATACGATACCAATTGCGCTGTATAAATCGAATTAAGTTTATCTACGGCTTTGAGCTCAATAACAATAGTGTTATCAACAACTATATCTAACCTAAATTCTTCTTTTACAATCAATTGCTTATATTGAATCGGTAAATTAACTTCTGTCGCTACGGCAATGCCTAAGTTTGTAAAAAATTTCTCAACAAATCATGCCCATGTTCTGTCAGTATAGATTCAGGATGAAACTGCACACCCTCTATAGCAAATTTTTTGTGACGAACACCCATGATCTCATCTATGCTGCCATCTTCATTTTCTGTCCAGGCTGTTATTTCCAAACAATCCGGTAAACTCTCTTTTTCTATTACCAGCGAATGATATCGAGTTGCTTCGTAAGGATTGGATAAACCTGAAAACACTCCGCTATTACTATGGTGAATCATCGAAGTTTTACCATGCATAATTTTTTTGGCATGAATGATTTTCCCACCAAACACCTGCCCGATACTTTGATGCCCTAAACACACACCTAAAATTGGCAATTTACCTGCAAATTTTTCTATCGTTTGCATAGAAATACCTGCTTCATTTGGCGTGCATGGGCCAGGTGAAATCATTATGCGCTCGGGCTTTAAACTTTCTATCTCCTGCACACTAATTTGGTCATTTCTATGCACCTGAACATCCGCACCCAACTCACCAAGGTACTGCACCAGGTTATAAGTAAATGAATCATAATTATCAATCATCAACATCATATCGATTACCTGTTCGCCCCATCAAGACCCGCTTCAGCCATCGCCACAGCTCGAAAAACCGCACGACCTTTATTCATGGTTTCAGCCCATTCATTTTCAGGTATTGAGTCGTAAACGATACCTGCTCCGGCCTGAATATTTAGTGTTTTATCTTTTATAACAGCAGTTCGAATTGCGATTGCTGTATCCATGTTTCCGTTCCATGAAAGATAACCCACCGCACCTGAATATATTCCACGTTTTACCGGTTCCAGTTCATCTATAATTTCCATAGCCCTGATTTTTGGAGCGCCACTTACTGTGCCTGCAGGAAAAGTTGCACGTAGTACATCCATTGCCGACAGTTTATTTTTTAACTTACCTATTACATTTGAGACTATATGCATAACATGTGAATATCGCTCAACAATCATTTTATCCGTCAGCTCAACCGTACCGATTTCACTCACTCGACCTGCATCATTTCGTCCCAGGTCGATTAACATTAAGTGCTCAGCCAGCTCTTTTGGATCTGCAAGTAATTCTTTTTCTAAAGCAATGTCTTCCACTTCATTAGAACCACGTGGACGAGTGCCCGCGATAGGCCTTACTGTCACTTCATCATCTTCCAGGCGCACCAGTATTTCTGGTGATGACCCCACCACGTGATGATCACCCAGATTTAGAAAATACATATAAGGAGATGGGTTTAAACTGCGTAATGAACGATATAGATCCAGTGGTTCAGCATTGAACGGGATACTCATTCGCTGCGATAACACAACCTGCATCACATCACCATCAACTATATACTGCTTTGCTTTAGCAACGGCCTTCTTATAACCGTCTTCCGTAAACCCGGAAATGAAGTCTTCTTCTTTAACCTTTACACTTTTTGCAGAAGGCTGATAAGTTGGCACGGTTTGATGGAGCTGTTTTTCTAATGATTGCAATCTTTTTTGACCATTGCTATATGCATCTTCATGTTTTGGATCAACCAGAACAATAAAATAAAGTTTGCCACTTAAATTATCAAAAACCACAACCTCTTCTGAAACCATCAACAGAATATCCGGAGTTTTTAGAACATCAGGTTTCTCAACTCCAGCTAATTTGGGCTCTATATAACGTATAGTTTCATAACCAAAGTAACCGACCAGACCGCCTGTAAATTTAGGCAAGCCGTCAAGCTCAGCTACATCAAAGCTTTTTTGGTAGTCTTCAATCCATGCAAGTGGATCCTCAACTTCTATTGCTTCAGAAGTTTTATAACCGTCTTCAATAATTATTTTTTTACCGAATATTTTTACTCGTTTTACACAAGGTAAACCGATTATAGAATAGCGCCCCCACTTCTCTCCGCCTTGAACGGACTCAAACAAATAACTATAGGGGGCATTGGCTAATTTAAGGTAAGCACTTAAAGGAGTATCCAGATCTGCCAGTACTTCATGCACTAGAGGGATATGCGTATGATTTTTATTTTTAAGTTTCTCGAATTCTTCAGGAGTCATGATAATTGTCCAGACATTTCATTTATATACGGGGTTTCAACAAATGGCGATCAGCATCGCCAGGAGACATATAAATGTTTGTTTTGTTGTCTGGAAATTTTCATTAAGTTAACTTTCTATTATTATACTTTATAAAGACACTCACTTAGTAAAAACTCTGTGAGCTCTGCGTCTCTGTGGCTAATTCTTTCAGTTTACCAGTTAATCAGGCTCTTAATTTCAGCCATAGAATCAACAACCGCATCCGGATTGTAATTACGAATATCTTCACCATGATTATAACCATACGACATGCAAATGATATTAAAACCCGCAGCTCGCGCAGCTTTTACATCAGACATTGAATCACCTAACATTAATGATTCTTCGGGGCTTGCGCCTAATTGCTCCGCTGAATGCAGTAATGGCAGTGGATCCGGTTTTTTCCTTGTCAGGGTATCACCGCAAACTATTATTTCAAAATCTTCTTTTATACCCAGCTTTTCCAGAATGGGCAGTGTAAATTGTGCATTTTTATTAGTAACACAACCAATTTTTACATCGGTTGTTTTTAAAAAATCCAGCGTTTCACGAACACCGTCATATAAACAGCTCCGTTCACAAACATTCTTATCATATAAATCTAAGAATATTGGGTAGGCTTTTTCAAATAAAGCATCTTCTGGCTCGCCATCAAGCTGACCAATTAAAGCACGACGTGTTAAACGCTCCACTCCATTGCCAACCCAGTTGCGCACCTTTTCTTCACCATGCACTGACATGCCAAGTTGCTTCATCATTTCATCAACACAATATGCCAGGTCCGGCACACTATCGACCAGAGTACCATCTACATCAATCAGTACCATTTTAGGCTTATTCATCATACTCTAATCATCCAGGGGTATTCTTTAGCTGTAAAGGAACAGCCATTAACAGGCTGTGCCTTCAATACTAATTATGCCTTCGCTAATTCGTCACGCATCTTACCAACAACAGTGTCATACACATTTGCATCACCGTCATTCTTCGCACCAAAAATAGCAGAACCAGCAACAAACATATCAGCACCTGCTTCAGCAATTTCACGTATGTTATCAACTTTTACACCGCCATCTATTTCAAGACGGATGTCGAAACCTGATTCATCAATTAATTTACGCGCTTCACGTAATTTGTTTAACGTTTCAGGAATAAATGATTGACCACCAAAACCAGGGTTAACTGACATTAATAAAATCACGTCTACTTTATCCATTACATGCTTTAAACAATCTAATGGTGTAGCAGGGTTAAATACCAAACCTGATTTACAGCCCAATTCACGAATCATCTGTAATGTGCGATCAATATGTTCAGACGCTTCAGGATGGAATGTAATGTAACTCGCACCAGCTTCGGCAAAATCTGGAATTATGCGATCAACAGGTTTAACCATCAAATGAACATCAATCTCAGCTGTAACACCGTGCTTACGCAAGGCATCACAAACCAGCGGGCCGATTGTAAGGTTAGGTACATAATGGTTGTCCATTACATCAAAGTGCACGATATCCGCGCCAGATTTGATTACATTGTCGACTTCTTCGCCTAAGCGTGCAAAGTCAGCAGATAGAATAGAGGGTGCAATTTTATAATCAGCCATGTTTCATTTCCTCACCATTAAAGTAGATTGGTGCCAAGTTTAATAAGCCGCACACTTTACCCGATACTGACATGATTTTCAGCTGATTCAGCTTGTTTGAGACAACTAATATGCAAAATTTTACAAAATAAGCCTGATTTGGGTGCTAATTGCATGTGATTCTATGGTAAATACATCTTCAGATAGTATTAAAATCTCTTTTACAGGCAAACCTGAAGACTCTCAAGCCTTTGAATTTATTAAATAATTGCGCATTATAAGTTCTATAATGTGCAATATCAGAAAATCTTGATTTACATTAAGTCCCTGCTCTGCGAAAATTCTGCTACTAATTTAATAATCGTGTAATTACACGACTTGGAGATAACAATGAAAAAGCAAGTTCTAACTATGCTGGCTGCGTCTGTACTAGCAGTTTCAGCTTCTTCAGCTATGGCAGCTGGCGATGCAGCTAAAGGCAAAACAAAAGCAGCAAGCTGTGCAGCTTGTCACGGTGCTGACGGTATCAGCAAGGTACCTACTTACCCAAACCTTAAAGGCCAGAAAGCAGCTTATGTAGTTAAGCAACTTAAAGCATTCAAATCAGGCGCTCGTAAAGATCCTACTATGAACGCAATGTCTAAGCCTCTGTCTGACGCAGACATGGCTAACCTGGCTGCATTCTACGCAGGTATGAAATAAGACTTGTTGATGTGTAACTCAAAAAAAACCGCTGGTCGTAAAGCTAGCGGTTTTTTTTTAGCCATTTTATTTTTTATCAGCCTGAACAGCTTTGCTGAACACCCCTCCCCCTTATTAACCAGAAATGAAAGCCCGCTTTCAATAATCTATGGATTACCTCTGGCAAGCTCTGCCTTACTTCTAAGTAACAGTGAATCCCGCTGGATTAGCTCTTTTAATGTCAGTAACACCATTAATGCACAGTCAAACAGTAACGATAATTTGTTCATAGACGTTGAAACATGGCATGTAAATTTTCTATATGACTATGCTTTTAAAGAAAACTGGATGCTCCGTTTACAGCTGCCCTACATTGTACACAGTGGTGGCATTCTGGATTCACCAATTGATTCATACCACCAGGCGCTTGGCCTTCCTGAAGATATAAGGCCAGACTTCCCACATGATCAAATCAATATTAACCTTAGCCAAAACAATACTGTACTGACAAATATTAGCTCCCGACAACAATCTTTAGGTGATATTTCACTGCAAGTTGCCTGGCAAGCAGAACAATCCGAACAACATGCTCTCAGTTATTGGCTTAGCCTTAAACTACCAACGGGTAATGAAGATAAGTTAACCGGTAGCGGTGCCACGGATATCGCGGCATGGGCATCAATGAACCTTGGATTAACAGACACTCGATGGTTATATGGTCAGGCTGGTCTGTTATATATGAGTGATAATAAAGCTTTGAAGAGCTTGCAAAATAACTGGGCTTTATTTGGAAATACAGGCATTAAATTTCAACCCTGGAAAGAGATCGAACTAAAAGCACAACTGGATTTTCATAGTGCATTCTATGAATCAGATCTGGAATTTTTAAGCCATGTAATTCAGCTCACCTTTGGTGGCACTTACAACATTAATAAAAAACACAAATTAGATTTTGCTGTTGTGGAGGATATACAAAACGCAGCATCACCGGATGTGAGCTTCAATATAAGCTGGTGGATTAATTACGAATAAACTCCTGCACTAATAAACCAGTACACTTATAACCAGTCAGACAAAGATATACCAAAACCTATTCTGTTAACTGACTGGTTGTAATCGATCAAACTCTCGCCATAACCGGAGAAAACCTGAATATAACCGCGTAAGTCTTTTCTCTTACCAATGGGAAAACTCCAGCTTAATTCTGTAGCGCCTCTTTCAAACCCAGACTCTACATTATTTCGCGACATAAAATTAAAGGCCTGCCCGTCTTTTTTATAGATGACACGAAACTCTCCGTGCCCCATATAATCTGTTATGTCGGGATTATCATCAAACTCGGAGCTCTCATTAAAACGATTCCAGAGTTTTACAACAAATAAGAAAGATTCTTTCTCAAATGCAAATTTGGCGTAAATTCTATTCCAGCTTCTTGATAAAGCATTACTACGTCCATTTGATTGATGGGAAATACCCAACATATTTATGCGATTATCAAACCCCATAAAACTGGTGCTCTTTGTTGTTTGCAGCCATATTTCTGGTTCATGATTAGTTTCTCTAAACGGACTAGATAACTTGCTGTTATAAACTTGCCAAAACGACCTGTTTGTATACCCCGTATAGATACTTATGTCTTTATGAAATAGATCTACTACCAGTGGTGTTTTAATACTTATTTGAAATTGAGCCTCAAAATCATCAAACACCGTACTTTGATCTCCCGGTATTTGCTGATAAAGACTAGAATCGTAACCTGCACGATTATATGCAACAGGAATAATATAATTAGGTTTAAAAGCCATTAATGTAAATGGTTTGAACTGATTGCTTTTATCAATTTTTAATCTTTCTTCAATTACTGAATGACTATTAACGCTTTCTTCTGGCACTTCAGACATCAGCTTGTGTTTTTCACACTCAACTGCAATATTAGTTGCCAGCTCTTTTTTATCTGCACTACTAGTTTTTTCCAATATACAGGACTGGTAGTCAGTTATCTCTTCTGAACTAACAACACTAATATTCATACAAAAAATAAATAAAAATAGCTTGCTAATTTTGCGAAAAAAACAGTTTATTAATTGCATGATTTAATCATCAGAAAAACCGACTTCATGTAAAGAAGCCGGTCAAATAAATTTAAAATGAATACACTAAGGTTACTGTCGTTTTCTTATCTGTTTTTTCAGTGCCTACAGGAACATCAGAGTTATGTTTAACCTCGTAACCAATTTTAGCCCCAAGGTTACCGACAATAACCAGCTTTAAAAATGTTTCTGATTTGCTATAGGTATTACTTTCACCTGATTCAACAAATAAATTCTGATTAAAAGCAGATGTCTCACTTATAGAAAACGCATATTTTAGCTCGCCGTCAAAAACTGATTCCTGTGTATCTGAACCAAGATCATCTTCAAGATCTTTATAACCAATACCGGCTGATGCCTGAAGACTGTGTTTTTCATTTTCTAGAAACATATGGCCTACACCAAACGAGACGACTGACTGATGATCAAAGCCACTAAACTTATCTTCTTCATGCCTTACTCTACCAAAAGCAAATGTTTTCTCGGCAAAATTGTATTCTGATTTTTCTGTAATGACAAAACTGTCTGCGCTATCGACACCATTATCTGATGACTGCAGCACATCTAATTTTGCGTTATGCGCCCATTTTTCATATTTTTTACCTATGCCCAGCTTGGCATTTAATGACTGAGAATCTGTATTACCTGATGTAGAAGTAAAACCGAACTCACCTTCACCAGTCCATTCTCCAGCATAAGCAGATTGTGACAAGAAAGAACCCACAAGTAATAATACAGATATTGATTTATTATTTATCATTTCAAACCTCATAAATATTCATTGATTTTTAAGCTATTTTATTAGTATGTATATCCATCTGCGGATAAGGAATACTGATCCCTTGCTCATCAAATGCCAGTTTAACCTGCTCCTGACAATCAAAATACACCGCCCAATAATCTGCAGTATTACTCCAGGCACGAACGGTAAAATTAACACTGCTATCAGCCAGCTCACTAACTGCAACCAATGGCTCAGGATCAGATAAAGTTTTTTCATGTGATGAAACAATTTCCATCAATACTTCTTTTGCTTTTTTAATATCATCATCATAACCAATACCAAAAACCATATCGACACGTCGGGTTTCTTTCGCAGAAAAATTAGTAATTACACCACCATATACAGCTGAATTTGGAATAATATTTTCTTTATTATCTGGAGTCAGAATTGTTGTTGTAAATACATGAATTTTTTCTACACTACCATCCACTCCTGCAACACTGACAAAATCACCAATTCGAAACGGCCTGAAAACCAGTAACATAACGCCTGCGGCAAAGTTACTTAATGAGTCTTTAAGTGCTAAACCAATTGCCAGGCCTGCAGCACCTAATAATGCAATTAACGAAGTAGTATCTATACCAAGTTGACTGAGCGCAGCTATAATGACTACCAGCAGTAAAGCCCAGCTCAATAACGACTGAACAAAATCAACTAACATTTCATCCATATTAGAGCTTTTCAGCCCCTTACCAACCAGACCTGTCATTTTTTTAACCAGCCATTTGCCGACTACAAAAACTATTAAAGCCTGTGCTCCACTAATTCCCCAGGGTATAACATATGTATCAATTAGGTTTTGCAGATTATCTGCCGATAATTGGTCAAACATTATATTTCCTCATTTTGATTTATTGATCAACATCAAAAACTTAGACAAGCACATTTGAAAGAGCGCTATATCAATAGAGTTTTATCTGAACTTAGGCACGAAAGCATGTAATGCATATTTGACTGAAAATATCTTACATATAAATCAGAACAATAACATCTGGCCACTGTCAGTAACATTTCCACTGCTGACCAAATTAGAAAAAGATAAACCCAACAGGCGGACGGACCTTTTATTAACTTCAGTTTTTGCCAAAAGAACGGGGATCAGTTCTTTTGCTTTATTATGCACAGATACCACCGAGTCACTGGTGTAACTTCTTGTTACCTGTGTGAAGTTGGTATATTTTACCTTAATTGTAATCGTATACGCTAGTAATTCTCTATTTGACAAACTATCTAATACATTAATTAATAGATCCGTCAAATGTTTTAACATTTCATCAACATCAGATATGTCATTTTGAAATGTGGTTTCAGACCCCAGAGATTTACGGACATACGTTGATGATACAGGTCGATGATCTATACCACGTGAAATACTGTAATAATATTCAGCAGAATTACCAAAAAGTGACTGCAACTCAACTAATGTTTTATTCTTTAAATCACCTCCCGTTTTAATTCCTGACGCCTGCATTTTTGACTCAGTGACCTTACCCACCCCGTAAAATCGACCAATGGGCAAAGTTTCCAGATACACTTCTGCCTCACCTGGTTTAATCACAAACTGACCATCCGGTTTATTTTGATCAGATGCAAGTTTTGCCAGAAACTTGTTATAAGCAATTCCGGCAGAAGCCGTTAACTGTATAGACTTATAAATATCTGATCTTATTTCTTTAGCTATCAATGTGGCAGAACCATTACAACAATCTGATTCACTCACATCAAGATACGCCTCATCTAATGATAATGGCTCAATAATATCTGTATATTGTTTAAATACTTTATGGATTTCTTCCGAGGCTTGCTTATATGCAGCAAATCGCGGTGGAACAAACTTAGCATTTGGGCACAACTGATAAGCGCGGGATGTAGGCATTGCCGAATGAATACCAAATTTTCTTGCTTCATAACTACAGGTGGCAACAACGCCTCTGCTATCGGGTCGACCTCCCACGACAACAGGCTGCCCTCTTAACTCAGGATAATCCCGTTGCTCAACTGCAGCAAAAAAAGCATCCATATCTATATGAATTATTTTTCGATTCATTTTCACTAAAACTAAGTTGGTCCCTGTAAATTATCCGTTAACTATTTTATGCTTTTAAAAACTTGCCACAAAGACACAGAGAAAAGGATTTTAATGATATTTCATTGCTGTCCCGTTAACTTAAATAATGTTGTCATCTGCGAATGCTTGTGTCGGAGATCTAGCGACCTTAAACGCTGTATAGTCACTGGATTCCCGACACAAGCATTCGGGAATGACTATTTTGTTACATTGAGCTCTCATGCCTATTCTGAACTATTACGCAGTAGTTACGTGATAGCTCACATATTATTGAAATTCAGTACATGTTAATGGGACAGCACTGATATTTAATAAAAAACTAACTCTATCTAAGACAATCTAAAGATTTGTACAATACTTCTATTTCAGCTTCGCGTTTGGTTGCATTTTCTGACAAATATCGACGCCATTTTTTTGCACCTGGCAAGCCATTAAACAAACCGAGTATATGTCTTGTTACAGAATGTAACCTTACGCCTTTGGAAAGCTCTTTTTCTATATACGGATACAACGCCTCAATAATCTCAAATCTAGTTAATATTTTTTTATCCGACTGATAAAAACGATGGTCGACTTCAGATAACATGTACGGGTTATGATAAGCCTCGCGCCCCATCATAACTCCATCAACATGTTTCATTTGTTCTTCAGCTGTTTCCAGGTCACTAATTCCACCATTTATTAATATTTCAAGCTGCGGCATTGCTTGCTTTAATTCATGCACTACATTATAACGTAAAGGAGGTATGTCACGATTCTGTTTTGGACTTAAGCCTTTTAACCAGGCTTTTCTGGCATGAGCTATAAACGTATTACAGCCTGATTTTGCCACCACTTCTACAAACTTAAAAAGCTCTTCTATTGACTCATTTTCATCTATACCAATACGATGTTTGACCGTAACAGGTATATCAACGACATTTTTCATTGCTGCTACACACTCAGCCACTAACTCCGGTTTAGCCATTAAACAGGCGCCAAACATGCCTGACTGAACCCGATTACTAGGGCAGCCCACATTTAAATTAATTTCATCATAACCGTAATCCTCAGCTATCTTTGCACATACTGCTAAATCTTCAGGGTTACTCCCCCCTAACTGAATAGCGACAGGGTGCTCTTCCTGGTTATAATCTAAATGACGTGAGCGATCACCGTGGATTATAGCCCCGGTAGTAATCATCTCGGTATATAAGAGAGCGCGCTGGGTGATAAGGCGTAAAAAAAAACGCTCATGTCGGTCTGTCCAGTCCAACATGGGCGCGACTGAAAATTTTCGATTCATCTATTCAAGCTTGGTAACGATTCAGGCGAGCCATTATACCAAACTTAGAGATTTCCAATAGCATAAGCTAAAACTAACACAAGAAAAGTTGCGCTAATTAATACATACTGAGCGACTTGCATCTTCCTGACCCTTTTAAAATTACTATAAATCTATTATCGACCTCTAAATTTAATTTGCTAGCTTACCAACAGACACCTGTGAGTTGCTTCACAGTACTCTCGATTAACGGTAACAATTCAAGTACGACATGTTGATAGCACTTCAAAAACCAACAATTCAGGATAACTCTTACTCATGATCAGATTATTCAATTGACCGCCTGCGGCAATAGAGGAGGCAAAGGACAATCCAGTAAATCGGCAATTGCACGCAGCAACTCTGCTTCTGCATATTTCAACTGACCATCATGCATGGCAATATCGGCACTAGACTCCAGAACGTTACGTTTCAGTATCGGTGATAATTGTGTCATCCGCTGAAATGAAGCCGTCATTTTCTTAGGTGTGATTTCTTTAAAATCAAGTAGCTTTAATTTTTTTCCTGCAGAAACCATAGAAAACCCCTGACTTACTTTGTCGTATGACTGGTTACGCACATCCTCATCACATTGGCTACTGTGAGCCATTACTGAAAATATTAGCTGTAAATCTTTATTAACAGACTTAAATGAATGATATTTTATCTTTACATTTTTTCCTGCATCAGGAGACAAGTGTTTTTTTAACATACTAAGCAATATAAATTCAAATAAAGTATATCGCTTATCAGACTTAATTAAATTTTCACTTAACTTTAAAAAATTAATTTTATCTAAATCTTTCATTTGCTTAAGTGTAGGCAGTAACAACTCCAATAAGGGTAAGCGCTGAAAATTTTCTAATTCATTTATTTCATTATTCAAACTATGTATAACACCTAACTCATTTTCATTAATATGACCTTTTAAAAATTGCATGCCTTTGTCGAAATCCATCCTAACCAGAATTAGATTTAATAAGACCATCCTTGATGATTCAACCTGATGAACTGACTGCATCAGATCGTCACTAAATGCATTATGAATTTCAGCCGCAAACTCTATGTGAGGCTCATCTATCTTACCTGCGCTTTCAAGTAATTCGCCCGACGAAATAGGCTCGGGATTAACCACCTCTGACAGATTCATTACCACCCCTAAAGCTGAACTATCAGACATGCTTATACCAACAACACCCTCTGACTTAGCACCCGTGTCACCAACAGCCTTCTGGTTATATTTTTTATTTAACTCGCGTGCTTTTATGCGCGCCACATAACTGGGATCAATTCGTTTTATTCTGTCCATTAATGGTGGATGTGTCGACATCCAGTTTGTAATTCTCATATTAAATGTTTTCGCAAAACACATATGACTCATGTCTTCAGCATAGGCGTTTTTCATATACGAACCCACGCTAACTTCTCTAATTTTATTTAAAGCCGATGTTATGCCTTCAGGGTTTCTGGTAAATTGCACTGATGCCGCATCAGCCAGGTATTCTCGCTGGCGAGATACCGCAGCTTTTATCAATCTACCGAAAAACACACCTATATATCCAATCAATAAAAACAAAAAACCTAAAACGGCTAAACCACCTGATTCTTTATTCCTATAGGAACGACTCCCACCTCTCATTAAAAGATGCCCTAGAGAGCTAATCATTAAAATACCCGCCAACATTGCCATCAATCGAATATTTATTTGCATATCACCGTTTAATATATGACTGTACTCATGGGCAACCACGCCTTGCATTTCATTTCTGCTAAAATTATTTATTGCACCCGTAGTAACAACCATTACAGCTTCAGTTGGTAGATACCCTGCCACAAACGCATTTATACCTGATTCATTTTCCAACACATATAAACTCGGAACTGGCACGCCTGACGCAATCGACATTTCTTCTACAACATGTATTAATTGTCTTTGATTATTATCAGAGGTATGCAAATCAAGTCTTTTAGCGCCAACCATGGCAGCAACTGCGTGACCACCTGATTTAAGTTTTAACCAGCGATACACACTACCTGATAATATTAACAGGCATGTAGCAGCTGAAATATAATAAACTACACCTCCGGAAAACCAGTCCGCAGGTGTGTATGGATAAAACTCAAGAAACTTGAAAAAGTAATAGATAACTACATTAACGGATATAACAATGAGACTTATAGCCAATAGAAAATACAACAAAAGCATTTTTGTATAACGTTTTGCTTTTTCCTGTTGGGTAAAGAAGTCCATTTTGACTACCTGAATCTACACTAGATTATTACAATATTGACATAGAGGATCGAAACGTTATTTTAAAAATTCATCTGACTAAATATATAAAGCCAAACATCGGCAATTAATTAAAATCAACTCGAACAGGCTTTTTATACTCTTCATTTTCAATTTCAAATAATGCAGCCTCTTTAAAACCCCCGTTATTCGCAATAATAAAATTAGGAAATTGTTCACGATAAGTATTATATTGCATAACATCATCGTTATATCGTTGACGTGAAAAAGCCACTTTATTTTCTGTTGTACTTAACTCTTCCATTAATTTTTCCATAGTCTGGTTGGCTTTTATATCAGGATAACTTTCTGTCAATGCAAAAAACTGCAGCATAGAGCCAGATAAAGCTGTGTCAGCTGCCGCTAGTTTTTTTATTGCAGCAGCATTCTCAGGGTGTAACGCTGCGGCCTTTGAGACATTCGACGCTTTATTTCTTGCTTCAATAACGCGAGTAAGGGTTTCCTTCTCGTGGCTCATATACGCTTTTGCTGTTTCAATTAAATTTGGTATCAGGTCGTAACGTAACTGCAACTGATTATCTATATTCGCAAAACCATTTTTAAATTTATTTCTATATGCAACCAAACTGTTATAAATAATGATTAAATAGATCACAAACACAACAATTAAGCCTATAGTAATCATGCTTCCTGTAGACATATATACTCCATTAAATTTAATAATGTAAAATCACTGAATCTTTTAACAGGACAAATAAATTTAGCGTTATTTTTTAAACGCTCATATTGTCACCTGACCTGATTCTTTGCTCTTAAATACTGGTGATTATAATAGTTTATTAATCAACGACATTAATTCATCTTCAGATGCAGGTTTAATAATATAACCACTAGCGCCTTGCCGTTCAGCCCAGACCTTATCGGTTTCCTGATCTTTACTGCTCAGTATAATTACCGGAATATGCTGTGTACCTTCCGTTTTAGTAATATGACGTGTTGCCTGAAAGCCATTCAGCCCAGGCATCACCACATCCATTAATATTAAATCAGGCAGTTCATTACGTGCCACGGTGACTGCTGAGTCACCATCTTCTGCAGTAATCGTTTCATGGCCGTTCTTCTTCAGAATTTTCATAAGAGACTGAATCTGTGTTTGTGAATCATCTACGATCAGTATTTTTGCCATGCATTATCCCACTCAAGCTGTTTCTAATTCAATAAACCCTAACATTGCAGATCTCTATTTGGTTCTGCTGCTTATAAGATTAGACTAAATATATAAAAAATAAAGTAAAAAACCTCTCAGAAGCTTTTTAAATGCCTCTTAACCCTTATTCAAATGACCAGTCCTGCAATATATCCATTCTAAATAACTCATTATGCAAACTGAAAACGACACCACTTGGGGTGATTTCAACTACATTAAGCCCCTGCACAATCACATCGCCTTCTGACATGGATGCACCATTAATAATAACACTGCGACTGGAAGGCATTCCTGAATAAACATGTCCGGCAAAACTCATCTCTGGAACAGACTGTTGCCTATAGTCTGGCATTTCATGTAAATAAGGTATGTCATTTAAGTCTGGCTTATTAATCACCGGCTGCGACGGCTCTATTTCTGCTCGCACTGGTTTTTCATGATTTTTTTGTGCTTTCACCGACTTTAACTTTATCTGTACATTCTTTTGAACAACTTCTTCGGACGACTTTTTTAGAATCGGCATATTTGATGAGATAGCATTTTTTTTCTTAACAACGGGCTCGGCTAATTTCTCTACTTTCAGTATTGGTGGCACGATAACTACTTTGCTTGCTGCATTTTTATCTTGAAGATGATCACTTGAATCAACAGCCCGTATAACACCACTTTCCTGATCAGATACAACAAGCCCAATGACAAAAGCCAAAGCAATTACCAATAAAAAGATAAAACCATAGAGGAAAAATGGCGTCTGTGGTTCTGCATTAATAGGTATATGTACCGTTTGCAAATTCGGTACATCTCCACGTTTACGCTCCTGGTCTGACTTTTTAAGTGCATCCAGTATATATGACATTAACTCGCCTCCAGTAACGGTGTTGCTTTTTCGATAAGCTGATTGATATGTATCAATGTCCTAATCCCGACAACACCATCGCTTTGCAATCCTTCACGTAATTGAAAGGCCTTAACCTGCCTTACTAACTCTTTATCATAATAACTACGTGGAATCGCCTGTGAGAGCTGATTGATATTATTCATCGCTTTACTTAACCACAAAACAACATCACCCGCATTACCCGGCTTAACTGGTTCTGAATAACCAGGAGGAATTCGCCATAGCAATGAAAAATCGCCTTTCCAGTAAAGCGCTAATTGTTTCAAAGATATAACCTGAACAACTCCAGATAAAACAATTTCGGCAGAATCCTCCTTAATTCTCAATAATGTTGCATATTGCAGCTGATTTGAATCATCATATAGCGTTAGTATTGCAGGACGATTTAAAACCTTCAGTTTCTGTATATCAGACTTCTCATGTAAACATGACAAACCCTGAGTCTGCGCAAAGTAACAGGGGGTACCATGTGTTAACAGGTTATAACTTAATTGCCAACGCTCAAACAGGGCCTGGTATGCCTGTAAATTACTCCTTAATCGCTGATTATTTTCTGGCCATTGAATAAAATTCTGTTCTTTCAAGCTTTCATATTCACTTTCCCTTTCTATTTCTGCAATGAATTTCTGAGTTATAGGCTCATCTAAAACTTCAATACTTTGCTCTATCGAATTAGGCGTATCGGCTCCGGTTATTAGCAGAGCTTTTTCTTGCACAACCGGCCCACTTACAGGCGCATTAATATCAGTGGTTTTCTTGAGTTTTACATCAAAGTAGTAACCCGCAACTACAATCAAGCTAATTAACAGAAGTCCGATTAGAAATACATTCTTATACCGGGGCAATACTTTTGCTTTTATTCTCGCCGCTTTATTTTCGCCTAAAACTTCTTTGGCAGCACTTACCAGGGTTGATTTATCAACCTGATGCCTGTTTTGCACATAACAGCCCAACAATGCCCGGTCACAAATCACATTTATTAAGCGCGGCACACCACCACTATAGTTATAGAGAAGCTTTATTACACCGCGAGCAAATAACGGGCGCCGGCAACCCGCTATTGCCAATCGATGAGATACATATTCTTCGACTTCATTTAGCTTTAAGGGTGATAAATGAAAGCGCGCGGTTATTCGTTGCGCAAGCTGTGACAATTCTGGACGGTCTAACACATCGAGAAATTCGGGCTGCCCAAGCAATATGACCTGCATTAACTTACGTTCATTGGTTTCAAGATTGGTTAACAAACGTAACTGCTCTAGCACATCAAGATCAAGATTTTGCGCTTCTTCAATTAATACTACCGTTTTTTTACCCTGCGCATGCGCACCCAGCAAATAACGATTCAGATAATCAACTAGTGTTTTAACCGATAAGTCAGATTTCTCGTAACTAATACGTAACTCATCACAAATGACCTGCAATAACTCAATAGAACTTAACTTCGGGTTTAATACCAGCGCCAGATTAGTATCATCTGGCACCTGCTCAAGCAGGCACCGGCTGACGGTAGTTTTACCTGTACCAACATCTCCTGTAAGCAGGATGAAGGCACCATCTGACTCCATGCCATATAATAAATGAGCCAATGCCTCACGGTGGAGTTCACTCATATACAGGTAGCGAGGATCGGGTGCAATAGAGAATGGGGCTTCAAGTAGCCCATAATGATCAAGATACATGGTTGCCATTATAAGCTTATTCCAGAATACGGCTATATCGAATAGCTGGTTTTTTGTTATGCTGCCAGATATTCACAGCCGCCGATCAACAATATGACCATATTTTTTCGTTTTCTCCATTTTTTTATCTCACTTTTCATCTTAACCAATTTATATGCCTGTTCTGAAGAATCACCAAACTCACCAGAAAACACGCTTCCGGCTGAGGAAAGTTATATCGAAACCGGCGATTTACCCGCCATAAAAGAACAGGGGCAATTACGCATTTTGGTAATGCCCATGGACGAGAGATGGCTACCCAGAAAAGGCAGCTCATTTAGTGACGAACATGAAATGGCGATTAAACTGGCTGAGCAATTAGACCTCAAAGCCGTATTCGTTCATGTAAATAATTTTGAAGACCTGATTCCTCAATTAAATCAGGGACGCGGGGATTTAATTGCCGCTAATCTTACAATAACTAATACTCGTAAAGATAAAGTCCAGTTCACTGTACCTCTAGCCCATAGTATTGAACGGATTGTTAGTCGTATTGATGACAAAAAAGTAACAACTCACAAAAGCCTGAATGATCGAACAATAGCTTTTCGTGAAAAATCTTCATATCAGGAAACTATCGAAAAATTACAGATAAAACAAACAGGCATTAAAACAAAGCTTCTTCCTGGGCACCTCAGCACAGATCAAATTCTCGATCAGTTAGTTAGTAAAAAAATAGACCTGGCTATAATGGATAGCAATATATTAGGCGTACTGGCAGGTTACAGAGATGATTTTAAAGTCAGCCTGGCTGTATCTAAAGACCGCCCCCTCGCATGGGCTATTCGAAAAGATAACCCCCAATTACTCAAAGCAGTAAATCAGTTTCTAACCCATCAGCAATTAACTAAAAGACATGAAAGTATTTTTACTGATGACTTTGATGCCATAAAAAAACGTAAAACCTTACGCGTTATCACCCGCAATAACGCCGCATCTTATTTTCTCTGGCGTGGTGAATTACTGGGTTTTGAATATGAGTTTGTAAAAGAATTCGCTAAACAACACAAATTACGCCTGGAGATTATTAGCGCGCCAAGCCATGAAGCACAGATCCCCATGTTACTAGAAGGTAAAGGCGACATCATCGCCAGTTTTCTAACTATTACCGACAAACGCAAAGACCTTGGAGTGATTTTTAGCAAAGGCCACCATAAAGCATCTGAAATCATTGTAAGCCGCGCTGATGACAATAGTATTGAATCCGTTGAGGATCTGGCGGGACGTAGTATCTATGTAAGACAATCCAGTGCTTATTGGGAAACACTGCAGACGCTGCAAAACACCGGACTTAAGTTTAAACTGCTCGCTGCACCTGAAAACATGGAAACAGAAGAAATCATATCTCAGGTCGCCAACGGAACATACGACCTGACTCTTGCTGACAACCACCTTTTAGATATAGAGCTTACCTGGCGAGATGATGTACACGCCGCCCTGGTGTTAGGTGAGGTACGTGAACATGCATGGGCTATGCGTAACAACAACCCCTTACTTGTTAACGCTGTAAATCAATTTATTAAGAAGCAGTATCGATCACTTTTTTATAATGTCACTTATAATAAATATTTTAAAAATGCACATCGGATAAAAAAATACCGCAATCAGAGAATCGACCTGAACCCAGATGGCACTTTATCGCCTTACGATACGTTAGTAAAAAAATATGCTCAAAAATTTGAATTTGACTGGCGTTTAATCATTGCTCAAATGTACCAGGAGAGCCGTTTTAACCCTAAAGCAAAATCATGGGTAGGTGCACAGGGTTTAATGCAGGTGATGCCACGCACCGCAAAAGAAATGGGAATAAGTAATCTAAAACAACCTGAATCCGGCATAAAAGCCGGGGTTCAATATTTAAACTGGGTACGCGACAGGTTTGAAGCCGAACTAAGCGTTAAAGATAGAATGTGGTTTACATTAGCGGCCTACAATGCAGGCCAAGGGCACGTAAAAGATGCTCGTCGACTGGCCAGACAACAAGGTTTAAACCCAAACAAATGGTTTGATCATGTGGAGAAAGCCATGTTGTTGTTATCAAAGAAAAAATTTTATAGCAAAGCCCGTCATGGTTATGTGCGGGGTAGTGAACCGGTTCATTATGTTAGAGAGATTAGTAGTCGATATCGAGCTTATTTGAAATTAGCAAAAGATGTAAATTAAACTATTGTGAATATATAAGACACAAAAAAGCCGGAGTTAAAACTCCGGCTTTAATACTTCTTAAGAATTACTTAGACTTAGTTAACGTAGTATTTTCTTGGACAACTATTATATGCTCAGCCTTAGCTTCAACTAGGTCACTTAATAGCTTACTACTTTCAGGTGATGTCTTTGCATTACATGCTGTTGCTGCAGTTTGTACACATGATGAACTATATTGATATGAACAAATATAAACACCATCCACCTCATACCATACATCACTATCATTAGCACATGCCTCTAAAGTCCCTGTAGTACACTGAACTGTACTTCCATAATCACCCGAACAAACAGTACTAGGCGATGTATCACAACCAGACATAACACCAAGACAGAACGCTACTCCAGTAACCAACAAATATTTTTTCATTCTAAAATTCCTCTAAGCCAACATTAATATTAATAATTATGTTTACATTGTGGTATAAAAAAACAGATAAACCATCCCCCAAACAAGGGAGAAAAATCTATTTTTATACCATTCGTATTATTTTATTTTTAACATTTAATTTTGGCTTCCTGCCACAGAGCTTCTAATTCTTTAAGAGAACAACTTTGAAAGGATTTATTTGATTTGTTTAACAAGTTTTCTATATAACCGAAACGCATTTCAAACTTCTGATTACAACCTCTTAATGATTCTTCTGCATCCACTTCCAGGTGTCGAGCTAAATTAACGCAGCTAAATAACACATCTCCAGTCTCTTCAAATATAGAAACCGGATCATTTTGCTGCATTGCTTCACGCAACTCCTGAATTTCTTCCTCTATTTTAGCTAATACTGGCTCAATATCAGGCCAGTCAAAACCAACTCTAGCAGCACGCTTCTGAAGCTTCTGTGCTCGCTTTAACGCTGGAAGTGCTTTAGCTACTCCATTCAGTATAGATGCTTTTTTAGTATTTGCCAGCAAGTCCCTCTCTATAGACTTAGTTTTTTCCCAGGCCTCATGTAACGACTTTTCATCTTTACAATCAGCATCCGCAAAAACATGGGGGTGTCGATTCACTAATTTATCACTTACTGCATTCACTACATCATTGAAATCAAAATCACCCTGTTCTTTTGCCATTTGCGCATAAAACACAACCTGAAATAATAAATCGCCTAATTCAGATTTGAGCTCATTCATATCACCATTTTCTATGGCATCTGCAACCTCATAAGCCTCTTCAAGAGTATAAGGAACAATTGTTTTAAAGGTTTGTTTTATATCCCAGGGACAGCCGGTTTCAGGATTCCTTAAGGCGGCCATAATATCCAGAAGCTTTTTCATTTCATCTCTCAGTTAATTAAACATAGAACAATCACTATGTATCGATAATGCTTGCCCCAATCACAGCATATGATGGCAGCTTTTCTGGCGCAGGATAAACCTGTAGATACTTAATGTTATCAACAGGTATAAACAACATGGAACCATTCACTTCTACTAAAAAATGTTTATGCTCTAATAGCTCTTTCATTTTTGTTACCATGTCATATTCATTCTTAACCTGCCTGGGGTGTTGAATCACCAGTTTTGTACCATCATTGAAATAAATAGTAACACCGCGAACTTCATCCATGACTTTTCTCCTTACCTTATCTAGATATCTTTGGCGGGAAGTTTTCAAACATCTGATAAATTAACTGACCAATTCTTTTTTTAGAATCTTCCGGTGATGCGTCTCTATCTTTAACAGGTTTAACCGTTGTAGATCGCCAGATTAATCCTCCATTTTTTGTGTCAACCATATCTACGACTAAAGTACCTTCGATAGATTGTCTAATTTGATTTCCGCTGCTTAAATTAATATGCCCCCGATTAGATTTACCAACACTCATGCCTATTCCAGCAGATAAACCACCTGTTTTAAGTTTCTTCTCAAGACTAACCATATAACTAACTTTAATATCGGCAGACTCCGCTTTTACAACACCTTTACGACCCAGGTTATCTTCAATTGCACTGATAATACGTTTATCTATGAGTGGATTGGCTTTTGAAAAGGCTTCAGATGCCTGAAGATCCCATTGGTAAGTTTTAATCTGACTAAAATCAGCACTACTATCGTAATCAAATGTATTTTTTGTTCCACTACAAGCAGATAACAGTGAAATAAAAAAGAGAACAAATAAAACTTTAATGTTTATGAAATGCATTTCAAAAATCCTTAATTAAATCCGTTATTTAAGCATCAAAAAAGATGGCTTAATATTTAAAACCCAACTATACCATCAATTCTTAATTTCACACCTGAACCAACCTTTATCTAAATATAAATTACCTCACTGGTCTCTCGTTAGTTTATGATTTTCGTTATCCAGATAAGTTTTCTAAAAAGACCATTAATATACTAATCATAACTATAGGGGTAAAGTAGCACGAAGCAACATATAAACAGCCAGAGACAGGTGCTCCTAATAATATCGAGTACGCTGAAATTCATATGATAATGCATGTCGTCACCACATATTAAAGCCTTATTTATTCTTACACATTCTGGAATACTGAAAAGCTAGCGTACCGGCTGTGTTCTTACTCTATTTTATAATAATTGAATATTGTATACTCATTTCTCATAACAAAAAATAATAGAATCATTATATAACTCACCACCTTAAAGTGACCACGCATGACAAAAACAACAACAAAATCATTAATACATTCAATTGGTTACACAGTTCTATTCTTTTTTTCCTCATCCTGTTTTGCTGACAACATAATGTCTCTGAGTGACAGAAAAGGTCTATGGGAATTCTCATTCCAGACGCATTATTTAGAATCTAAAAATGTTGATTTTGAGGGTGGTGCTGACGCATCCCTTAATGAAGCCTGGAACTGGGGCGTTGGTATTGGTTATAACTTTGACGAACACTGGGCACTAGATTTTGATCTTAACTGGAATGAGGCTAATTATTCTGGTACCCGGGTAAATGACGATGCAAGCACAACCCCTGTATCCGGCACATTAAATACTAATAGCATGTTATTTACTGGTATCTATAATTTTTCAGCCAAACGTTTTACACCTTTTGTTGGCGCCTCTATGGGCTGGACATTTATTGATACAAACATACCAACCGGTCCTCCGCAAACGGTTTGCTGGTACGACCCCTGGTGGGGTTACACCTGCAGTTCCTTTGTGCCTACTAAAACAACAACTGAATTTACTTACGGATTGAACGCGGGTTTACGGTTTGATGTTAAGGACAATATGTTTTTACGATTAAGCGCAGGGCAGAAATGGATCGATTTCAGTAACTCGAACAGTACAACTGATTTTTTAACATACCGCTTTGATATTGGATTTATGTTTTAATTAAGACTTCATTCAAAAGGTCCATTAACCCAACCCGAATTAATGGACCTTACTTCACCACCTCCTCTTTTTTAATTACTAACTATTTGCTGGTCATGGTAATCCAGTTCCACTCTACGATGTTCTTTATTGGTAGTAGCACCGGTTAATGGTAGATCACTTGCATTACCAACCACTTTAATACGGTCTTCCGACACACCAAAATCAAGCAGAATTTTCGCCACCTGTTCAGCACGTTTTTTACTTAACATTTCGTTATAGATACGAGCACCGGAATTATCTGTATGGCCACTAACATTTAGAATTAAATTTTTATTCTCTTTGAGGTACTGAGCATGTTGCCAAAGTAATTCCCCATATTGAGTATCAATATCAGACTGATCAAATGCAAATCCTATAATACTTTCATCTGGTTTAGGCGTTACAGTTTTAATCACTTCGTTGTCTTCTAGCGAATTTTTCACAAGAGTTTCAACAGGCTCTACCACTTCTATTAATTCCTCAGTTTCAATACTTACAAAACTATCTTTTGCCGAATCATTTTCCACTGTAGTTTCATTTGCTTCTATTAACTGATCAAATGCCAACGCCTCATCCGGTACCATTTTAACCGTATCATTATTTGCACAACCACCTAATATCAATAATGGCAAACTAATAGCTATAACAACTGGATACGTGATTTTATTTGAAATTTTCATAATACTTTCCTCAAGTTATCTGGATTTTAAGCATTAACAACTGTTTTGTTGTTAACTTGATGATAAGTATGATTAGAAAATATGATTTACTGCTGACTATAAAATGATAGTTTACTGTTGAATTATTATGAAATATGACGATACTTTATTTATCACCCATGGAGAGTTAATACAGAGCACTTTACGCGGAATAATTATTAAGATTATCCGCAGGCATTAATTACATTAAAGGCACCTCTAACACTATTTCAACGCCCGAATCATCCTGCAGATTAAATGCCCTTATATTCCCTCTATGAAATTCAACTATCATTCTGGCGATATATAACCCCAAACCTAAATGAGGCTGTTCGCCCCGTTTTTCTCTAACAGACACCATTGATTCAAATAAGTTTTCTCGCATTGAAGCAGGTAAAACTTTACCTTTATTGATAACACTTACCTGAATAACATTTTTTTGTTGGCTTATATTAATTATTATAGGTGTCGTTAATTTATGAAAATCAACAGCATTTGAAATGATCTTATCAAGCATTTGAGCAAGTAAATCAGGTACACCTAGTATACTTTCATTTTCAACTACTTTTTTATTCAACTCAAAAGCCACGTCAGGATAGGCAAGCTTATACCCCTCTAAACAGCTTTCCACCAAACCACTCAAATTAACTGCTTGCAAGGTTTCAGATTGTAGTGTTTGCTCAAGCCTGGTCGCTTCACTCATACGAGTTAATATATCACTTAACCGGCTCATCCCCTCACTGGCTCTTTGTATATATACCTGCTTTGATGCTTCGTTTTTCGCCATCAGCAAATTATCAAGTGAGGACCTGACAACCGTTATTGGTGTTCTTAACTCATGTGACAACTTGCCTGCCATTGTTTCAAGGTAACGATTATACTCACCTAAACGCGTTAACATCTCTGAAAAGCTTCTTGATAAATCACCAATTTCATCCGATGAGTTTGTTAGCTTAAATGACTGTTCAATTCGTCCTTCATTTGATATTGCTTTCTCTGTTTCATCACGTAACCTTCTAATTCTTACAGATAATCGAGTTGCATAACTCAACAAAACGACAACTGTTATTAAAAATGTCAGCACACTTAAATTAATCAAAATCTCCATTGCCCTGTTTTGCAAAATAAGTATTGAATTACTGGTTTCCTCAATTGCAATTGCACCTATCACTTTATTATTTAATGTAACAGGGTAACTAGCTGTTAATATTTTAGCCCGTTTATCCGGTGTGTCTCTCCAACTGGTAGAGGGCTTCCCATTCAAAGCCGACTGAACCACCTCTCCTCGCAAATACGACACACTAGATAATTCATCTTTAAAATTTTGTGTGGGTTGAGTTAATAACAGATGATAAAAAGAACTAACAATTTTACTTATAATACCTTGTGTTTCATCATAGCTCGAAACAGCAACGCTACTCTGTTTAATATCACCGGCTACTGCTAACACCCTATACCCCTGATCTATTATCCAGGTCCGAGATTCAGGGCGAATGATTCGTTTCAACATCTGCTCTACTTTTACCGAGGGTATAATAATTGAACCTAACTCATCACCAATATTTCCTTCACCTAATATAAATTTAGTTTTTCTTGTTTTACTATCATCAACATCTGCAACAAAAAATGAGAACCCATTCTCAAAAAGTGACAAAGGCAACCTGACCTCAATATTATAACCATCCGCTGTTTCCTGCCATTCACCTTTAATACGCAGCTCCGGTGCCACCGCTTTCCACTCATCCTGCTTATACTCCATACGATGAGCGTTAACCCAGCCGGGAGACTGTGTCGCAATAATATATGTTTTTAATTCTTCGTCCTTATTTTTAAGCTTTATAATCAAACGATCATTTTCATCTAGACTTAAACTATTAGCCCTTCTATATACTACCTGATCATCTTTTATTTCAAGCACCATATACAAGTATTTTTTATAACTTGCCAGGTAATATTTGTATTCAAGTGATTCAGGATTAACTGATTTTAATAATTTTGATTTTTCATCATAGTCAAACCAGTCATCTCTATAACCATCTAACTGAATAGCCCTTTTTATTGGGCGCACATATAGGTGCGTCGAACTATTTACGTTTTCAACTGATTGATGCTGACTTTTAACCTTTCCTGAGCTGGTTTTAAAAACACCTTCCTGCCCCTGTAAAACAGCCGCTACAATCTGCGCTTTACCCAACAGATTATTCTGCTGGTTTATTCTTAAAAAATTCTCCATATCCTGTATATACTGAACACCAATCCATGGCACTACAAATAAAACAGCCGAGATTAAAAGTAATTTACTACGTATTGATAATTTAATTTTCAAGCCAGCGATAACCCATGCCGTAAACTGTTTCAATACAGCTGAAATTAGAATCCACTTTTAAGAATTTATTTCTTATACGTTTAATATGCGATGTGATTGTTGCGTCATCAACAACAATACGCGCATCTTCCATTAACTGATCACGATTTTTCACATGCCCTGGATGTTTTGCTAAAGTATGTACCACCCATAATTCTGTTAACGTCAGGTCAACTCGCTGTTGATTCCAGTCAATTGTGAATCTATTCATATCCATCATTAATGGACCGCGTTCAAATATATCTTCTTCTAACGGACTTGCTGTAATTGCACTTATACGCCTGAAAAGTGCAGCCACTCTGGCGCACAAATTCGGCAAACTAATATCTTTAGTCAGGTAGTCATCCGCACCTAACCTCAAGCCAGAAATAATATCAAGATCACTATCCCTTGCTGTTAGAAAAATTATGGGTACAGTTTCTGATTTATTTCGTAATATACGACAAACTTCAAAACCACCTTCAGCATCGTCCTCCAGACCTATATCCAACAACGCCAGGTCAGGGATACGTGAATTAAAAGCTTTAATTGCTTCGTCTCTACTTGCATAGGTTGAAACCCTATAACCTTGCTGCTTAAATACATCCGCATAATTTTCCCGGATAGAGGGTTCATCCTCTACTATCGCTATATGCTGTGACATTTTATCCCCATTAACTATTTAGCTTTAAGTTTACACTAACATATTACCTGGCGCTTATTCAGGTGTTTATACATATTGCCTTAATTCATCATATTTCATATTTAACCTGTCATTTTATCACCTCTGAATAGTCATTCTCATAGCGTTTAATACCCAGTAAGAAACTTTCTTCATTCATCAGGAGACTTAAATGTTATCTCTAAATAAAAACTTTTTTAAACGTCGCCCACGTCGTGAGTATTTACAGGATAAATACAAACCACATAAATCAAATTTTATGATTTGGCTACAGCGCCTGATTATATTCATTTTAATAACTGTAATAACTTTATTTCTTATGTTATTAAGCGATATTGTAAAAGCAGATTCTACACCTGATGAATTTCCTCAGGTTTCACTTAATAATGTAAGCGAAGGCAGTTTACTCGTAAAAAGTCCTCAGTCCGATTTATACAAAAAAATTCCACTATTAGAAACATCTGTCGATATGAATGTATCAGGCATGATTGTTCGAAGTCATATTAAACAACAGTTCAAAAACACCAGCAACAACTGGATTGAGGCAATATATGTATTTCCTTTACCTGAATTAGCCGCTGTTGATCACATGCGACTATTAGTAGGCGAGCGAATCATAGAGGGCGTCATAAAAGAAAAACAGGAAGCAAAAAAAATCTATAATGCTGCAAAACGTGAAGGCAAAAAGGCGTCTTTAATTGAACAGGAAAGACCTAATCTTTTTACTAATACAGTTGCCAATATTGCCCCGGGGGAAACGATAAGTGTAGAAATAGAATACCAGCAAACTCTGCATTATGATCAGGGTAGTTTTAGCCTGAGATTTCCCATGGCAGTAACTCCACGATACATACCTGGCAAAACAATAAATGAATCAATCTCACTATCAAACTCTGCATGGGCAAATAACACTAACCAGGTTTTCGATGCGGCACGAATTACGCCCCCGATCAATTCTAGTAATACTTTTATAAATCCTGTATCTATAAACATTAACCTTAATGCTGGTTTCCCATTACAAAACTTAACCAGCAGGTATCATAATATTATTAAACGTCAGCAGGGTGACGCCTATCATATAAAACTTACAGATGGTGTAATCCCCTCTGATCGTGATTTTGAACTTGTCTGGACTCCTCAACTCAATCATATACCTAAAGCGGCTGTTTTTAATGAAAAATTAAATGGTGAAAATTACCAGATGTTAATGATCGTTCCTCCCGATAACGGAGGTTATAACGGCCAACCATTAGCTCGTGACGTAACTTATGTTATTGATACCTCAGGGTCCATGCATGGTATTTCTATTGAACAGGCAAAAGCATCCTTACTTATGGCATTAGATAGACTTCGATTACATGACAAATTCAATATTATCCAGTTTAACTCAATAACAGATCAACTTTTTTCTCATTCCCAAATGGCTAGCTTCGAAAACATATTAATTGCAAAGAACTATGTTAATAAACTTAGTGCCGATGGTGGCACTGAAATGGCTCCAGCATTAAATTTAGCCCTAAAGGAGCTATCAGAAGATAACTATGTACACCAGGTGATTTTCATAACTGATGGTAGCGTTGGTAATGAGTCTGAATTATTCGATATCATTCATAATAAATTAGGTGATACCCGCTTGTTTACAATTGGTATTGGCTCTGCTCCCAATAGTTATTTTATGCGAAAAGCAGCCCAATTTGGTCGTGGTAGTTTTACGTATATTAGTGGCATTAATGAAGTTAATAAAAAAATGTCATATTTATTCAGTAAACTTGAAAGCCCACTAATGACTGATATTAAATTAAATATTAATGACAACCAGACTGCTGAAATATGGCCTCAACGTATACCTGATTTATATCATGGGGAGCCACTTATTCTGGCTATAAAATCTAGCACATCATTAAATGGTATTGAGGTTACTGGTTCACGTGCACTGGCACCATGGTCAGCAAAGTTAAATTTAAACAATAATAGATCGAGCAAAGGTATAGCAACATTCTGGGCTCGAAAAAAGATTAGCGCTCTTATGGATAGCGTTCATGATGGTGCTGATAAAGAACGGGTACGTAATGATATTATTAATGTTGCACTTAATCATCATCTGGTAAGTAAACACACCAGCCTCGTAGCTGTTGATAAAACGCCTTCACGATCTAATAATGCCGCGCTTGATAAACACAAAATGCCCGTTAATCTTCCACACGGACAAATCTCTCAAAAAACATTTGGTCAATTAGCGCAAACCGCCACTACAGCCGAATTAAATATTATATGCGGATTTTCATTATTATTACTTGGCCTGGCATTGACTGTTTTATTACGTAACTCAGATATTGAGCCATTAAATAAAACTCAAAGCGAGGCTCGTCCTCTATGAATATAAAAAATAAAAAACCTTATATTATTGTATTTTTATTTATTCCTGGCTGCTGGTTTATTGGACAAGGTGCCTATATACACGCAAAAGCACTAGTCGCTCAAAACTTGCTTGAGCAGGCATGGTCCAACGTAAAACAGGGGGAATCACAAAGTAAACCCTGGCCATGGGCAGACACCTGGCCAGTAGCTCGACTAAAAGTACCAAAGTTAGATATAGATTTAATTATTTTAGCTGGTGATAATGGTAGAACTTTAGCATTTGGACCAGGGCATAATTTTGCTTCTGCTATTCCAGGAAACAACGGTAACAGCCTGATTAGCGCACATCGTGATACACATTTTAACTTTTTACAGAATCTTAAGTCTGGTGACAGTATCTTTATAGAAACAGCACAGGAAGAAAATAAATTATTTAAAGTTATTTCTACTCAGATAGTCGATATGGATGAAGCAAGGTTTATAAACGATCAATCTAGTGCTTATGTTCATCTCGTCACCTGTTATCCTTTTGATTCAATTACATCAGGCGGCTCTCAGCGTTATATTGTTACCGCTATCTCACATACTGATTACACTGATCAGACAGGTAAAGATAATATTTGATTTTCAATCTCTAAATAAAACCAATATTAGAACCTGCTTAAATAGGTGTTATTTAAAATCAGACAAAATGTCATGACAGATACTTGCAATAAAGTATTTATTACAGGTATTATTCGTCCCCTATACTGAGTCGGCATAGATCGGCCTGTTTCTAATTTATAAACCTTATATTATTTGAGGCTTACACAGACCAATTATGGCCTGTTTAATCTATCATCAGCACTGATTGCCCTATAATTTATGTAGATAATGATCTACATTTATCGAATTTGCTCAGACTTTGTTCTGTGCGTTTATTTAAGAGGAACGATGATGGAAATTACCACTTATATGTTACTTATTGCTTTTGGCATAGCTTTTGTAATGGGTGCAGTTGTCAATAAAACCAATTTTTGCACCATGGGTGCGGTGTCAGACTGGGTTAATATGGGTGATAAAAACCGTTTACGCTCATGGATGCTGGCAATTGCTGCAGCTTTGATTGGTGTTTTGATACTGGAAGGTACGGGTGTAGCCAGTGTTGATTCAACACTTCCTCCCTATCGAGCTGAAGGATTTGCCTGGTTACGCTTTATTGTAGGTGGACTAATGTTTGGCATCGGCATGACCCTGGCTTCTGGTTGCGGAAATAAAACGCTAATTCGTATCGGCGGCGGTAATGCCAAATCAATCTTTGTGCTTATTGTTGCGGGTATGTTTGCTTACTTCATGTCAAAAACGGCTTTTTATGAAGTCCTGTTTCATCCATGGGTTGTTGCTACCACTATTGATCTTGGCGCTTATAACATTAACGGCCAGGACCTTGGCTCAATAACCGCTGCAATAACCGGTAAAGAAGTTGAGATAAGCCGTAGTTTTATTGGTGCTATTTTCGCTGCTCTTCTAGTTGCTATTATTTTTAAGTCTGCTGAATTCAGAAAACAATATGAGCATATTTTTAGTGGCTTAGTTGTTGGCGCTGCGGTTATTGCTGCGTGGTATTTCACCGGTGGTGCGATGGGTGATGAATGGAAAGAAACCGCTGAGTTTCTTGATGAAATTCCAGTAGGTGTCGCGACTCAGTCACTTACTTTTATTAACCCAATGGGCGAAACTTTTTTCTATGCAATGTCTCCATCTAACACGTTATTAATTAGCTTTGGTATGGCAGCGTTAGCCGGCATCATTGTCGGATCTTTTGTTTATGCTGTTTTGAGCAAAAGCTTCCGCTTTGAATGGTTCTCATCAGTTAGCGATTTTTTACAACATTTAATCGGCGCAACACTAATGGGCATAGGTGGCGTATTAGCAATGGGTTGCACAATTGGTCAGGGCATAACCGGCGTATCCACTTTATCTATAGGTTCTATGCTAGCTCTTGTATCCATTGTTTTCGGTAGCGCGCTAACCATGAAGATACAATACTACAAAATGATGCACGAAGATGATGCTACGTTTATCAAGGCACTTTTGAGCTCTTTAGTTGATCTCAAATTATTACCTTCTAAATTACGCCAACTTGAGAACTTCTAATTTCTAAGCTAACCACCGGGAAAAGATATAGAACAAAAATCTTTTCCCGGTTATAACGCGCAGATAAATTCCAATTAAATTACCCTCTCCCGTCAAACAAATCACAATCAGTGATACACTCTGCAAATGGATATATATAATCTATTCGCATTAATAGCTGCTACTTTCACGGGTGCTACCATGGGTAGCTTTTTACTCGTTACACTACTCTACAACACCTTTATAAAAAATCAGAAAAACCAGGATAACAGTTTATTTATTTATCGTCGTTTATATCGTCTTAATTCCGTATTATGTTTACTTGCTGGTATTTGCGCTGCTCTTATAAAAAATCAAAGCGCCGCATTTATGTTAACCATTCTCACAGTAAGTTATGTATTCAACCACTCTCATATATTAAAAGGTATATTAAAATCCTGTAATGAAGAGTTTCAGGTTATCAACAATAGGGCTTATACATCTTTAACTACCCTGCAAAACTTACTCCACCTTTGTCAATTTGGTGGTGCAGGTTATGCTGTTTATCTGCTCGCACTGCATAATTAAACAAACTATATATTTCATATTATAGCCAACCTACCGCTGGTCAGAAACTTGAACTGGTTCAATCTTTAGGTTGTTTTTTAGACAGCACTGCAGGCCTTTATCAGTGGGCCAATCACAGACTTATCCACAGTTTATACTGTTTTTCTTAACAGGCTTATCCACAGCAGATAGTTATTGACCCTTAAATACCCACAATATATAGTAGATTTGTTGATTTAGGCACTACATGGAAGTCCGGTTAAGTTAAGTTATCCACAACGTGGGTGGAAGAAGCTCTGCAGGAATGCAGCTCATCAAAAATGATAAAATGTACGCTTCAGAATACAAGACGAACTTAAATATAATAAAGTAATAACTGAAGGATCAATACTTAAAATGGCAAAGTCCATAACGTCTATAAATTCGCTGTTGGTAGGACTAAAAACAGTGAACAATACCCTCTTAATAAAACTTCAACAACTCGGCTTCAACACCAGTCTAACCCTTGGCTCAGAGCAGGAATACACGGTAAAAACATTAGTAAATGCTATTGATACCCTGGCTATACAATTCCTTACTATTACCGCCAACAGAAACCAGTTTATTCAGCGCACAAGTTATAACGAGCGCATGGAAATTGAATCCTGCCTTAACAGTTTACTTAGTTGTTTACAGCAAACAAAAATGGAACTAGCGGATTTTCAGGATACTGCTTATACATGTGATCAGAATCTTGCACTGTTTTATACATCCGATAAAGATGAGTACCGCAGTTTAAAACTACTTGATGCGGTTCATTTTATCGATTTAATAAAACCATATTGTCGTATGCTTGAAATGATTATTGCACAGGAAAGAATACACGCTTTATCCGCTGTATTAGAAACTTTACTTAATAAAGAAAATACAACAATGATTGAGAAAGATAACGAATTAACCGAAGAGCAATCTAATGCTCTGGAGTTATCTCAATATTTAATAAGACAGGCCCTATAAAAATACGCAGTTAAAAATTACAGGTTTTTGTCACAAAGCTCTGAGCGGGTTTCATACATCTGCTCACAACGATACGCATCACGCCCTTCACGATAACAACGATTACGCTTGTGTAAGGCGTATTCCCTGCATTCTCCCCAGTTTGCTTTATTTACTGGAGAGCTCACTTTCTTCTTTTTCTTATCCCACGGATTATTGGATTTATAAGACGGTGAATCACTAGTCGACTGACCAAATTTAAGCTGATGCTCAGCCTTTATACGATTAAGGTTTGCTCCGCTGAGCTCGTGTTGGTTTTTCTTCTTATCTTCGAAAATTCCCTCCGCTAAAACTGTATTAGTAAAAACAAACAGTGATAAAAAAGAGGTCGCTAATATCGCTTGCCTGCTCATAAGAGCAATTTTTTTCGGAGTTCTAACGTTAATCATATGTGCCTCAAAGTTTATAACCCTATTTATACCAGCTAAAAAACACTTGTAAAGCGCTTAAGCAATAATCTGATCAGATAAAAATCAAACATCTGAGAAAAACGGTATTAATCTGTTTCTTATCACTGGCACTGATAATACAAGCAGAACCACTGCTCCTAGTAATGCTATTTCATCACTCACAAAATCATGTTGTTGCAACTGACTGCTATCAATTTGCACACTAAAATTAACCAATATCCACTCCAGCAACAGCCCCATCAACAGACTAACAACTGAAATACCCGTTAAATATATCAGCGTCACTCGACTGCCTAATTCCTTTTTAACTAATATTATGCCTGCGATATTGGTAGCGGGCCCCACCAGCAAAAACACCAGCACTGCTCCGGGAGATACCCCCGCTATTAATAAACCGGCTGCAACAGGTGTTGATGCAACGGCACAAATATACATCGGTATGCCTACCAGCAACATAATCAACATTGCCCCTAGCCCTTGCCCCCACTGAGCTAACCAGCCATCAGGAATAACCGTCATCATCAAACCTGCAAACACAATTCCGAAAGCCATCCATTTAGATATGTCGTCGAGTAAATCTGTAGCTGCATAATGTAATGCCTGGGTTAGCTTATTATTAAACTTCTTATTGCCAGACTCACAACAGTTACTCTCTGCCTGAGTTTCTGATGCACAACAATCAGATTTTGCAGGCTCACTGCAACAACTAACCGGGGCTTCTGTATCCGCATCAATATGTGATTCTAGTGCTTTATCTTTTACGAAAGCCACCATCATGCCTGTCACTATGGCACTCACCAATGCAGAAACAGGCCTGTATACAGCCATTACCGGCCCCATTAAGGCATAGGTAACCGCTACAGAATCTATACTGGTTTCGGGGGTGGAGATTAGAAAGGAAACGGTGGCTTCTTTTGAGGCCCCTGCACGGTGCAAACCAATCGCAGCAGGTAACACGCTACAGGAACAAAGCGGTACGGGCGCACCAAATAAAGCTGCTCGACCCACTGCTGAAAAACCCTTACCTCCCAGCCATCTTTTCATTGCATCTTCGGGCACATAGGCTTTTACCATACCAGCAGCCATTAAACCCACTAGTAACCAGATAGCTGTATCCAGATAAACGGCCCAGACATTCAATCCAAGTTGTTGAATAAATTCACTCATTATTTCAGTGTAACCCATCACCCTGTTTTAAGGTAAAATAGTCATTACTATTTGTAATGACTTTATATCAAGTTTAATTAATTATGAAACAAACAGAATTACTTTCTCCAGCTGGTACTCTTAAAAATATGCGTTATGCATTTGCTTATGGCGCAGACGCGGTTTATGCAGGTCAACCCCGCTATAGCTTACGTGTACGTAATAATGATTTCATGGAAGAAAATCTGGCAATAGGTATTAAAGAAGCACATGACCTGGGTAAAAAGTTTTATCTAACTTCAAATTTGATGCCTCACAACAGCAAAATAAAATCTTATATCAAAGACATGGCTCCCATTATTAAAATGGGCCCAGATGCCTTGATAATGGCAGACCCGGGATTAATCATGATGGTAAGGGAACGCTGGCCTGAAATACCTGTGCATTTATCAGTCCAGGCGAATACCGTCAATTATGCAGCCGTTAAGTTCTGGAAATCTATTGGCATAGAACGGGTGATTTTATCACGTGAATTATCGCTGGATGAAATTAAGGAAATCAGACAGGAATGCCCTGACATGGAGTTAGAAGTTTTTGTGCACGGTGCGTTGTGTATTGCATATTCAGGACGCTGCTTACTTTCCGGGTATTTTAATCATCGTGATCCGAATCAGGGCACCTGCACTAATGCCTGTCGCTGGGATTATAAATCAACACCTGCAGAAAAAAATGCAGAAGGAATTTATAAACCAAAAGAAATACCAGAGCAAACACCAGAACAAACCGTTAATTTTTCTGATATGGGTGATGCTCGTAACCCACACGCCGATGAAGTTATGTTTTTAGAAGAGGCTAATCGTCCAGGTGAACTTATGCCGGTAGAAGAAGATGAGCACGGCACGTACATTATGAACTCTAAAGATTTACGTGCAGTAGAGCATGTAAAACAACTGGTCGATATTGGTATTGATAGCTTGAAAATAGAAGGCCGAACCAAGTCACATTATTATGTGGCGCGCACGGCACAAACTTATAAAGAGGCTATTTTAGATGCCTCGAAAGGTAAAGAGTTTAATCCTGAGTTGCTAGGTGTACTCGAAAATTTAGCCAATAGAGGTTATACAGATGGCTTTTATCAACGTCACCACACCCATGAATACCAGAACTATATGCAGGGAAACTCTGTTAACCGACAACAACAGTTTGTAGGGGAAGTAATCGCTTACAACAAAGAAACCGGGATGGCTGATATAGATGTAAAAAATAAAATAACGGTTGGCGACAAGCTGGAGTTAATTAAACCATCAGGCAATGAAGACATCGTATTAAGTAACATGCAGGACATGCATGGAAAACCAATGCAGGAAGCCAAAGGTGGAGGTTATAAAATACGAATTCCATTACCTGAAGAAATGGCTGAAGTGGGCTTAATAGCACGTTATATTGATAAGCCAATATATACCTGAACAGTGACCACTCAACTTATTTTAAAAGACTAAGCTTTCACTGCATAGTACGACCTTTACCAATTAATCGCATAAGATAAGGCGTTTCATTAAATGCTTTTTCAATTTCTGCTTTTGATGCACTAACTTTTAATTTAAAATTAAGATTCATATCTGAAGCATCAAAGGTACCTGTTTCATACATTTGATCCATCACTTGCATATATACAGGTAAATTCGATAACTCCTGAATTGGCTGCCCATTTACAGCACATTTTGGACACCAGCTTAGAACATCCCACACATTAATAACATCACCGGGCGGTGCTAATTGACGACTAAATAATGGTGCGTATTCCATAGAAGGGAAATCGTCTGTCACTGCTTTAATTTCTACCGCATCCAACTTTGACAATTCACCCTGGCTCGACAAGAAGCTCCCAATCAGTTCTGTCAATGTTGCCATTTCAATTTTTTCCAAATCAGACTTAACTAATAAATTATCACTCATGGCTTTCTTTAACTGAACTGGATCAACTGTATTTTCAAGTTCTTTACGTCCCATCAATATAAAATCAGCACTGCCGCCTGCTAACATAACTGCATTGGGAAAAACACTCGTAAAAGACTTAATCATCGAATAGGTTAACTCTTTAGAAGTTTGTGTGTATGGCAGCCATTGCGTAACAAAACCTCCCTTCTTAAGTCTGTCATGTGCAAGCTGATAAAATTCAGTTGAATATAAAGCAGAAACACCTGCAAACACTATCGGTGGTGGCTCTAACGTTATCAAATCATAGCGCTCATCACTAAACATACGTAGATGCTGGCGACCGTCATTTACAAAAACATTTACTCGCTCATCATTTATAGCATTATCATTGGTATCAGAAAAATAACTAGCATGACTCAGTATATTTTCTGACAGGTCTACCAGATCAATATTCTTAAGATCTTTATGTAAGGTAGTCGCATGCAAAGTATTTCCCACTCCAAAACATATGACTAATACATCAGTTGGTTTCTCTATTTGCAACAGTGGAATATGCACAAATGATCTCATATATCTTTGCGACCCAAATGACGTGCTTGACATACTATGGCCATTTGTAAATAACACTTTCCCTCTATGAATAGCCCTATCATCTACAACCAGCACAGTTTCCAAAGTCCCTTCCTTACTAGCTAATGTGCGTTGTTCTATATTATTATTTGCATAAAAACTTTTAAAAACAACCCGATTATCTGGTTGATTACTCCATAAAAAAATAAAAACAGAAGGCACTACAAATGCAACAGCGATAACGGCAGGTTGCCACTGCCTTCCCTTCGACATCAAAGTTTTATCCGAAAGAACAAGCGGGATAATTGCACTCACCGCTATAGTCGTCAGTATTGTTATCCCAGCTCCAGAACCAAAATTTGGCAACAGATAAAAACCGGTAACCAAAGATCCCGCAACAGCACCCATAGTATTAGCAAAGTACATAAGTCCAGAGCGACTACCTACCTGAGCTTCTATTCTTTGCACATTTGCATTTGCCAATGGATAAGCAAACCCCATCATTATTGCCGGCAAACCAATAGTAATAATCGTTGCAATAGTTAACAATGAATACCTAATAACGCTTACATCATTACTCAGGCCTTTTGACTCCTCTATATCACCGCCAGCAAATAACAAACTCATTTCACGTACTAAATCGGCATCAATAACTATCAATCCAGAAATTGCAGATACTACAAATAAAGACTGGCTGAAAACATACAATAAAGTTGCATGGCCAAACTTACGATGTAGATATCCACCGCTGACTGATCCCAACCAGATGCCAATTAATATAATCATTAATAGAATTGAAAATACCGCACGGTATTGCCCAAAAATACTGGATAACACTCTAAACCAGACTATCTCCATTCCCATTGCTGCGAAACCTGATACAAAAATCGCAAAACCCGTTAACAAAAGCAAACGATATGCACCCGCATCCACTGGTACACTTAATCTAACTGGTTTAACAGGTGTTAAAGTTTGTATATCAGTTTCACGTGATTTTATATATTTTATAATTGCAATTGCGATTGTAAAATTAATTAAAACTGCAACTATCTGTGTAGCATACAGGCCTAAATTTGGAACCAGAAAAAAATCTACCGAAAAAGCGCCAATAGCCGCACCCAGAGTATTGATTCCATACAATGTCCCTATGTGCCAAGCCGACTGATCCAGCTGATTTCCAACGACAAAACGCACCAGTAAGGTTAAGGTCCCACCCATTAGAATAGTCGAAGGCATTAAAATTACGACAGCCATAAAATACCGATAAGCAAGCGAACTATTCGTTAATATATTCCAGCCCTGGGCATTTAACTGGTAACTTGAAATTGATGCAGAAAACACTTCTAACAAAGGTAAAGACAGGGCTATCAGAATTCCAAATAATGCTATAGCAAGTTCAAAAAATGCATACGCTTTTAATGGCCTATATTTATTCACCTGATGTGCTTTATCAGCCCAGCGCCCTGCTATGTAACTACCAATACCCAGACCACTCATAAACACAGCAATAACAATAGAGGCCGAATAGACAGAGTTACCAAATATATTTCCAAATTCTCTTACCCAGACAACTTGATAAATAAGAGCACTAACACCTGAAAAGAAAAAACAAAGATAAACAAGTAAAAATTTCATTATATACAAATCGTCCAGATTGATTAAGTAAGTTACATTTACTATTTAAATGACTTCGCAGACTATCATATAAATTACAGTTAAGAATTGAAAACTATATTTGTCTAAATCCGTATTGAATATTAACCTGACATAGTGATTTGTGCACAAAGCATAAACTGCTCACTTTGGACATTTTGTGGTTTAATGAGGGTTAACTGGTCCGCTGCATCAGGTAAGCGGGCCTTTCATGCAACAACCTTTACATCCGTCATCAATTATTAGTTATTAATTGTGATACATTTTTTCAATCGGGCTTGAACCCATTAATTTGCCATTGATTCTCTGCTTATTTTATTTATTTTTATGCGCCCTGTTTTTATCAGTCAACGTTTTAAGAAACATTGTAATATCATACACCTGCTGATCAGTAAGCTCTTTGTCTAATTGCAGCGTGCCCATTTTGCGTACAGCCTCATCGAGAGTTTTGATTTTTCCATCATGAAAATAAGGTGCTGTTAAAGCCACATTACGCAAAGATGCCACCTTAAAAACCATGCGATCATCTTCATCTTTAGTCAGTGTGTATATACCCAGGTCAGACTGGTTTTCGTATGGATTTTTCTTACCAAGAGTTTCATATGTCTCACCGCCCAGCAGTTTTCCGTCATGGCATGATTTGCAATCAACCTTGATAAAGGTTTTAAGTCCACGTAACTCGGTTTCGTTTAATGCATCCACATCACCATTGATAAAATCATCAAAACGGGCGGAGGTTATCAAGGTGCGCTCAAAGGCGGCTATGGCCTCGGCAATATTCTGATAGGTGATAGCGGGTTTATTTCCGGGGAACGCCGAGGCAAAAGCATTTTGGTATTCCGCAATACCGCTAATTTTCTTTTCAACTGTTAACTCGTCGGGCATGCCCATTTCGACAGGATTAAGTATTGGGCCTTTGGCCTGCTCAACCAGATCCTTCGCACGACCATCCCAGAACTGTCTGTCTTGCCAGCCTGAGTTCAATACCGTCGGACTATTGCGAGTTCCCTGCTCACCCTTTGCACCGGTTGATGTGGGTAGATTATCCACACCGGCAAAACCTTTTTCTAGACGATGGCAGGTGGCGCAGGCTTGCGTATCATTAATAGACAGGCGTTTTTCAAAATAGAGTTTTTTGCCCAGGGCGATACGTTCCGGCGTATCATTTTCTGATCCCGGCATAACATCTGGCAGGGCTGCAAAATAGCGGTTTGCCTGACGCATCAGTCGATCAGTATTGGCCGCGATAACCTCAGTTGTCGTTAGTAACAGAAAGGTTATAAGTATCCCGATATTATGTTTCATATTTACCCCTATTTTAAACCCACTGAATTGAAATGTCTGATAAATGACACCTAACAAATAACACCTGATAAACAGCAGTAGGCTCTAGTTATCTCTTGCATTAAGCCTGACCTGTCTGCTAATTATTCTCTAATGTTAGAAACTTAAGCCTCGATTATGGCGTGCTTTTATTGAGAATAAATGGCTGCTTTGTAGTGAAAGCTATTCTATTTTAAATATATGAGACATCACCTCACATGGGTGATATTGAACTACTTATTCCTGTAAAGCATAGCCATATTATGAATTTGTGCCAAACATAAACGTTACTAATAAACGTTACTAACTTTAAATTAGTCCAGCACGTGAGAAACAAGACCATCTGCTAACTTAGGCTCAAACCAGGTTGATTTCGGCGGCATAACTTCACCAGCATCTGCAACTAACATAAGGTCTTCCATGCTTGTTGCATACATAGAAAATGCAACTGCCATTTCACCACTATTAACCCGTTTTTCTAAACCTTCCAAACCACGTATACCACCCACAAAATCAATTCGAGAATCTGTTCGAGGATCTGTAATATTTAATACGGGGCCAAGTAAATTGCTCGCAAGTAAACTTACATCCAGTCGACCAACAGGGTCATTAGAAATGAACTCAGGTTTAATATTCAATTGAAACCAGTCACCATCGATATACATACCAAACTCATTTGGCTTTGCCGGTTTAACGGGGGCCGCTGTTTTGACACAAGTGAATTTTTCTTTTATTTTTCCGATAAAATCGTCTTTAGATAATCCGTTTAAATCCGTGACTACCCGATTGTAATCAAAAATTTTCATCTGCTTATGCGGAAAGATTACAGATAAAAAATAATGACTCATCTGCTCATCAGAGCCACCAATAGTTTTAGCCACCCTCGAAGCAGAAGCAGATCGATGATGTCCATCAGCAATATAAATAGCGTCCATTGCATCAAAACCTGAGGATAATTTATCAGCAACCTGCTGGTCTTCTACTACCCATAATGTATGCCCAATACCGTCATCAGCCAACAGATCATAGACTGGCGTTCCCTGCGCCACCTGATCAAGTAATCCATCAATTTCATCATCAGATTTATATGCCAGTAAAACGGGACCTGTTTGCGCATTTAATGCTTCTATTTGTGCAACCCTGTCATTTTCTTTTGCCGGACGAGTAAACTCATGTTTACGAATTCGATTGGTATCGTAGTGTTTTACTGATGCCGCAGCGACCAGACCTGTTTGCACGATATCCCCCATCTTTAAGCGATAGACATAATATTTGGGTGCACTTTCACGAATTAAAATACCGTCATCAATCAATTTTTGTAAGTTTTCTGCCGCTTTTGCATATACACGTGGATCATACGGATCCGTATCTTCTGGTAAATCAATTTCAGCTTTTGAGATATGCAAAAAGCTCATCGGTTTACCCGCTGCACGTTCCCGGGCTTCTGCGCTATTTAATACATCATAAGGCGGTGCCACTACGTCTTCTACACGTTCAGGAACGGGGCGTAAACCGGCAAAAGGTCGAATTAGTGGCATAGTATTCTCATTTAGTTAGGTTAAGTTATTAATCATTATAAGGTTTTGCACTGTAGCTTTACACTAACCAGATCGACCTTGATATGGCACAAATTTACCTAAAATATAATATTTATGAAATTCATATCTTCAAATCATACGATAGACTAAACTAATACATCCTGTTTTATAGGCTAATTCACACTTAAATTTATGAATAATTTTTTACAGAAACTTAAAGATGCCCCTCAAAGCATCAGCTTTGAAGATACTATGTCAACCATCGAGCAGAATTACAACTTCTCAGCCGCTGAGTTTAAAAATGGCGAACTATTGAATGCTGAGAATGAAAATAATGGTTCATGTAAAATATTTGCCTTTGCACTTATAAACAATTTAACAGAGCAGCAGACACTGCACTGCTTTGGTGATTATTATCGTAAGGATGTACTTGATAACCCCACTAATAACGACCATCAGAATATTCGTAATTTCATGAAAACAGGCTGGGCAGGCATAGCATTTAACTCAGAGCCGTTAACTGAAAAATAAGCACGACCTCTAATACATTATTTAGTTGCACATACAACTAAATAATGTTTCAATAAGCATTATGTTTGAAAAATGCATCTACTTTAATACTAACGCGCTTGCTCGCCAGATAAATAGAATCTGGGATGATGCATTTAAACCCTTTGGTTTATCTCCTGCGCACGCCTATGTACTACGTGTGGTTTTAGATCAACCAGGCATTTCAATGAAACAAATTGCCCTAGAACTTGAATTAGCTCCCTCCACTGTCACTCGATTTGTTGACAGCCTTATTAACAAAGGCTTTTTAACACGCTCTTTAGATAGTGAAGATAAAAGAGGCGCCAATATTTCACCTACTCAACAGGCAAAAAAAATTCATAAAAAACTGGAAAAAACTGGGCAGGAGCTTTTCAGCCATATGAATAATATCATTGGCAAGCAGGCATTCTCTGAGCTGGTGACAGGCATGCGAGACACCCGTAAGCAAATTTCTTAATGATTATTTAGTTTTTCAGTTAATCAATAAATTATAATTGTATGTACAAACAATAAAAAGGACGATATAAATGGTAATCTCAAACGAATTAATATGGCTTAGTATAATTACGCTTTTCACATCATTTATGTGGATCCCTTACGTTATTAACCGAATGGCCGAAATGGGTATCTGGCCAGCGATCTATAACCCACAACCCGACATACGACCAAAGGCACAATGGGCCAGGCGTATGATGCGCGCCCATGATAATGCTGTAGAAAATCTGGTTATATTCGCACCCCTGGTAATTCTTATAGAAATAACTCAATCACATTCTACCTATAGCGCCTTTGCAGTTGAGTTATATTTTTATTCACGACTAACCCACTTTCTTGCATTTACATTTGCCGTTCCAGTAATAAGAGTTCCGGCATTTCTATGCGGCTTTTTATCACAATTGATTCTCGCTTTAACTCTTCTAAATATAATATAAAAAAGGACGACTTATGATAAAACTATATGGTTTAGACGTTTCAGGCAATACTTATAAAATTAGACTTTTATTACACTTATTAAACATAAAATATCAGTTCATAAGTCTGGATATTAATAACAAACAACATAAAAGCGATGACTATTTAAAACTTAATCCCCGAGGTGAATTCCCCGTACTCAAAGACGAAGAAACAGTTATATGGGATTCACAGGCAATACTGGTCTATCTGGCAGTGAAGTATAGCTCGACACCTAAAGATGATCACTGGCACCCTAAAAACGCGACTGAGATGGCACATATTACACAGTGGTTAACTGTAGCAAACGGGGAAATATTTAGTTCTCTGGGAAAAGCCAGATCCAGACTTAAATTTGGCTATGAATGTGACCTTGAGCTCGCCCAGGCTCAGGGAAAATCAACATTAGAGTGGATTGAAAAGCATTTAAGTAACAGACACTGGCTTGCGACAGATAAACCAAGCATAGCCGATATAGCCTGTTATCCATATATTGCTCTTTGCGAAGAAGGCGGGGTTTCAATCGACGGTTACCCGGCAATACACGCCTGGTTCCAACGGATTAAATCATTAAATGGCTATATAACCATGCAGGGCATTAAGGATAGATAAAGTAACTAATAGCCGTTAGAATTGAGGAATATGAATATAAAGGACTCACCATGAATAAACGCAACATGAATTTTGGTAGCATTATATTAACCTCAATCGCATTTATTATTTTAAGTGGCTGCTCATCGTTATCTGTGAATTACGACTTTAATCAGCAAACAGACTTTACTAAATATAATACTTTTGACTGGTTACCGTTTCCTAAAGATATGAAAGTGGACGAGTTAAATCGGGCGCGCTTTATTACAGCTGTTGAAGACAACCTGGCTGCAAAAGGCATAAATCAAAATACCTCAAATCCTGATTTTGTAATCGCCACCCACTTTGGTAAAGAAAACAAAGTTGATATTACTAACTGGGGCTATAGCTATGCACCTAGAAGTTATTACAGTGGATATGGTTATCGCCACCCTGGAAACTATGGTTATGCTGGCTCATATGCAAGTACAGGCGGTGTAAGTGTTTATGAATATGAGCAGGGAACATTAATTCTGGACGTGGTAGATGCTAAAACCAGAAAACTTATCTGGCGTGCAACCGCCAAGGCAATTATTAGCCCGGCATCGACCCCTGAAAAACAGACTGAAAAAATTAAAAATGCGGTACATGAAATTTTAAAGAGCTTCCCACCTAAATCTAAAAACACTGAAGCCCAGGCAACCTCTACAGACCGCACATACTAATCAGCTAACTGGGTAATGTAATCTAGCATTACCCATGTTTTACTTACACCTGAAAATTAAAAAGTATGTCGAGTTCCAAAACTAAAATGATAATCTTCATCTTCAAAACCATAACCAACATCAGCTCTTAAATCCAGCTTAACAAAAGCTCTTATTTTCCAGCGCAAACCAAAACCTGCACCCACATTTAAAGCCTGATGAAAAATTTCACTTAATTGATCATATGTATTACCAATATCAATAAAGGTCACATAACGAATAACCGGGTAATCAGCTTGTGGAAACATATACTCAAAATTAGTTAGTACTAATGCATTCCCCGTAAATCGATTATTTTCATAACCTCGCAAGTCATCACTACTACCCAGGCTAAAAGCATCTTCACCCAAAAACTGCTCATTAGAATGCCCTATTTGCATTTGAACATTCAAATTAGAAGAGGGGTGTTTCTCAAACCTGTAATAACTGACGTAATATAAAAGATGTTTTGTGAACTCAGATTCACTACCCAGCGACTCATGTGACCAGTCTAATTTATAACCATAAGCTTTACCGCCTCGATTAAATTCATAATTATTTATATTCCTGTAACCTACATCAGCACCTAAAACGACTGCATCAATATTTTCAGAATCAGCACTGACAATGGCATTTTCAAACAATCGTGTCTGATATAAAACACTTGCCCCGGCAAACCAGCCTCGATTTCGACCTCTCTCATTTAACCATCTGGAAACTGCAAACCTAAATAAATCATCCTGCATATCAATCAGGCCATCACTATCATCAACATCATTTTCGGTTTGCAATGTTAAGTCAATATTGTATGCACTGTTATTCCAGTTAGGATAAAAATACCTGAACGAATAACGACTCTCACCAATGCCACCTGTAGAACCACGGTCTTCGGCTAAAAATCGAGTTTCATGATTTAACCCAAAAACATTATCCCATTTAAGCTGTATGCCGACATGTATTTCATCATCATCAAGTTTTAATCTGGGTATAACTAATAAATAATATTTCTCTTCAACAACAAAAATAACATCAACCTGAGAAGTAACCGGGTTAGCTTTTAAAACTGTATAGTTTTCTTCAAGATAATAGTGCACAGATTTAAACAGGCCGAGATCCATGATCGCCTGCCTGGATTTTTCAAGTAACTCATGATTTAACTCATCCCCCGGTGCAATATAGATTTCTCTATTAAGCACAGAGCTCTGAGTTATTTCATTTCCCTTATAGTGGACATGATTAATAACCGACACAGCTTCTACAGTAAAACTGCAAAACGATAGTATCAGCCATAAAAGTGTTTTCGTTTTCTCCATAATTTTTTAGACAGTATATCTTCACCCTGATGCAATGCTAAACCCATCAGTACAAATGCCGTTCCAACATAAATACTGATACTAATGATTTCGTCATTTGCCACATGGCCTATCCATAAGGCAGATATGGGTGTAATCAGGGTAATTAAAGCCACACTGGATGCTGGCAGGTGTTTTAACAGGTAATAATAACTAACAAATCCAAATACAGAACCTACTACCCCTAAATAAACAATAGACCATAACGCCTTCATCGGAATTTCTTCCGGTAAAGGAGGTGCAAATATCAGATATACGGTAAAAAACAATGGCATAGAAAACAACAAACCCCCTGCAACCAATGATAGTGGCTGAACTTCAGTTTTAATGCTTTTTATCCATACAGCACTTACAGAATGAAATACAACTGCTGATAAAACTGACAGCACTCCATAAATATAATCTTCCCCTGTTGATATCCCTTTATAAAAAATGATAAGCAGGCCCAGCAAGCCGGCTATTGAGCCAATTATTTTTAACTGATTAAAACTATTTTCATGTATGAAACGCCATGCAAAATACCCCGTCACGATTGGTGACAAACCAAATATTACCGATATCAGTCCAGAGGAAATATATTGCGCCCCCCAGTATACCGGCATCATGCCGCCAAAAATAGCAAGTGCAGATGCAATGTACACCTGACGCGCCGCTTTATTCATTTCCAGTTTTTTATACTTCAGTAATGCAAGAGCTATAGCCAATACTGCCCCTATACTCATTCGTAAAACAATACCAAAGATATAACTTACACCTTCACCACTCCATTTAATTGCGATCGGTGTTGTTGACCATATAACAATAACGGCAAAAAAAGCGGCCGCGATAACAATATGATGATATTTTGACTGGTTGCTATTCATTAATTCCATTACCTGTATCCCTGTAATAGCCACCAAGAACGAAAAAAGCCACAGACTTTTTCGTCTGTGGCTTTTAAAATTTTTTTAAAGTTCTTAAAAATTATAAAATCAATACACAGACACAATATTCACACCACATAATATGCGGGCGATTTGCTACTGAGTTAATTTTTCGTTGATCTATAATCATATTCATAGACTGTGGTAATTTTTTAAACCTGTCAAGTCATTATTTATGAGGATTTAAATTTAATTATTAATAGTTTTCAGGTGCATCTCAGGATGAAAGTAAATCTTTCTATATCAACATAACAAATGTTGCCAGTTCACGCTCAAAAAACATGAATTTCAGATGATTTACCCCTCGGATAAGTGGTGTTACTATGTCCGCTAATAAAATATCTGGCTTTAGCTATGGAAAAGATAAAAAACACGGAATTAATTCAGTCTATTATTCGTCTTTGCATTGGCCTGCTGACATACCTATACATCGCAGCAGGCATAGATAGTGGCTATTTTGACGCCTCTCACAATACGCTTAATAATTTCACAATTGCTTTTTTCTGCTATAGCTTTATTAATATTTTAAGTATTCTATGGATTCCTACTAATACTCCACGTCGTTATTTAGCTCTCACCATTGATATTGCCAGCACAACTTTTTCATCATTTTTAACCGGTGGCATTAATAGTGTTTACGTACTGGTATATTTATGGATTTATATTGGTTACGGCACCCGCTACGGTTTAAAGTTTCTAAGTGTGGCCGTAATACTTACCCTAATTGGTTACAATATTCTTTTATTAACTGAAGATGCATGGCATTTATTGACTCTTGAAGCCATCGCTTTTTTACTTTTAATCATTGCACTACCTGCATACTTATATTCTATGCAAAAACGCCTGATGACAATCGCCGAAAAAGCCGATTCAAACAGTGTTGCTAAAACTGAATTCTTATCTACCATGACACACCAGATTAGAACACCTATTGGTGGTATTGTTGGGATGATAGATCTTCTCAACAAGACTAGTCTTAATGTTCAACAAAAACAATACTTACAATCATTAAGTCAATCCAGCCATTCTTTACAGGAAATTATAGAAGATATTGTAGATTTCTCGAGCATAGAGGATGGGAAAATACCCATCACTCAATCAGGGTCAAATCCGCGTACATTAATTGACAGCCTGGTACATAGCCTGGCAGCGCTTGGTCATGAAAAAGAACTTGAATTAACCTGTTATATCGACCAGTCATTTCCTGAAGAAGTGTATATTGATGCACAGAGATTTAGGCAATTATTATCCAACTTAATCCGCTATGTTATTGATCACAGCACATCAAAAGGCATATATATCCATGCACACGCTGGTAAAACCTCCTCTAACGAACATCTTAATGCCAATATAGAAATAAAATTTCAACAAAATACTGATCTTGATCATTTACACTCAAACCAGATACCGGAAACAAATGACGCATTACCCTTACGTATTGGATATCAATTAACAAGGTTAATGAACGGCATCTTTGAAATTCAATATAATGAAAAACATGACATCTGTTTTAATTTACATTTCAACTGGCAAAAGCTGAATAGTTCAGAAAAAGAAAAGCCTTATTTTCCTGAAAATAAACGTGCTCTAATTTATGATGCAGATAAACTTAATTTGGATGTGCTTGAAAAATATTGCCAACAACTTGGTATAGAAGTCTACTCTACTTCTGGCGAGGACAACCTGATAGCACATATTATCTGGAGCCATGAGAAAGAACGCCCTTTCGATATTATTATTCTAGGTGAAAACCGCAAGCATAAAAATTGCTATGATCTTGTTTCTCGAATCCGTAATGAAGCGAAATGTAATATACCTATTTTATATGCATCCTATATGCACAGCATTGAGCAAATTGAGTATGAAAGCCTGGCAGGCATTCAGGCCACTGTTATAAAACCGGTATCGCTAGATATTTTAAAAACAACTTTATTAGAATTACTCAATCCAAATACAGCAGGCTTTGAAAGCCTGACTCAAAAACCTGTATCTCTGAATATATTAGTTGCTGAAGACAATGAAATTAATGCAAGTGTTGTATACAGCCATTTAACTGATCTCGGACACAATGTAGACATAGCCACCGATGGCACAACCGCACTTTATGCCATGCATAAACATCATTACCACCTGGTACTAATGGATATCAGTATGCCCAATATGAACGGCATTGAAGCGACACGCCAATGGAGACGCCTGGAGGCGCAAAATACGCACCTTCCAATAATTGCTTTAACAGCTAAAGCGACCGCAGAAGACCGAGATCTTTGCTTAAACGCCGGTATGGATGACTTTCTAAGCAAACCCGTTAATGAGTCTCAACTAACAGAGACCCTGTCGAAATACACCAACAATGAGAAAAACCTCTAGATATGCGAAATATAATTAATGCCCCTTATAAATGAGTATATTTAAAAACCCGTTTTATGGCATTATTCACCTCGGACATGTCCCAGTGACTTTACTGGCATGTATTTAGTTAAAATCTACATATTATCTGCTACCAGAATACTCAGGACTGACTTATGAGCATCACATCTTTTCTACCCCCTGTACGCACTCTCATGGGCCCAGGCCCCTCAGATGTACACCCTCGTATATTAAGTGCTTTAGCGCGCCCAACCATCGGTCATCTCGATCCATTATTTGTCAATATGATGGATGAAGTAAAAGGCATGCTGCAATATGCTTTTCAGACAAAAAATGAGCTAACTATTCCTATTTCAGCTCCCGGTTCTGCCGGTATGGAAGCCTGTTTTGTAAACCTGGTTGAAGCTGGTGATAAAGTTATCGTTTGCCAGAATGGTGTATTCGGCGGCCGCATGAAAGAAAATGTTGAACGCCTGGGCGCAACGGCCGTTATGGTAGAAGACGAATGGGGCAAAGCTATTGACTGCAATAAAGTTGAAGAGGCCTTAAAAGCGAATCCAGATGCAAAAATTCTTGCTTTCGTACACGCTGAAACCTCAACAGGTGCCCAGTCAGACGCTAAAACACTATGTGAATTAGCCCAAAAACATGACTGCCTGACTATTGTTGACGCTGTTACCTCTCTAGGTGGAACAGAATTACGTGTTGATGACTGGGGTATAGATGCGATTTACTCTGGCACTCAGAAGTGCCTTTCCTGTACTCCGGGCATATCACCGATTAGTTTCAGCAAAAAAGCAACTGACGTTATTTCTTCTCGTAAAACAAAAGTAACTAGCTGGTTTTTAGATATGAATCTGGTTATGGGTTATTGGGGCGCAAATACTAAACGTGCTTACCACCATACTGCACCGGTTAATGCCCTGTATGCATTGCATGAATCACTGGTTATGTTACAGGACGAAGGTTTAGAAAATGCATGGCAGCGCCATGCGACTAACCACCTGGCATTACGTGCGGGTCTTGAAGCTATGGGTTTAAGTTTCGTTGTTGACGAAGCAGACCGTTTACCACAATTGAACTCAGTTACAATTCCTGATGGTGTTGATGACGCGGCAGTTCGTACCCAGTTACTAAGTGAATTCAATTTAGAAATTGGTGCTGGTTTGGGTGCTCTTGCAGGCAAAGTATGGCGCATTGGTTTAATGGGGCACACTTGTCGCGCTGAGAACATCATGCTTTGTTTAAGCGCATTAGAAGCTGTTCTAGGTGATGCGGTTAAACCAGGTGTTGCTATTGCAGCCGCACAAAAAGTACTAGCACCATAATTACCTGAGTCACAATTAAATATTAAGTTAGTGCCAATACCTGCTTCACTTTCGGCAGGTATTAGCCTTGCTTTATTGCTTTAAATAACAGCATTTTCAGTCAATAAACCTTCATTTTTCACCTAAGAATTTTCTCTTATTATTTTCAGTTATTTTTATTCATCATAACGCCTTATTCTTCCTCCAAAGACAGCTAAATCGCTATAAGGTATACTTTAAGTTATGAAAATATATCTTGTAGGCGGTGCGGTTCGCGACCAACTTTTAAACTATCCCGTAAAGGAAAAAGACTGGGTAGTGGTAGGCGCGACAGTTAATGAAATGTTAGAACTTGGCTACCAGCAGGTAGGCAAAGATTTTCCCGTTTTTTTACACCCGGAAACAAAAGATGAACATGCCTTAGCTCGTACTGAGAGAAACACTGCCCCGGGTTACAGAGGCTTTGAAGTACACGCGTCACCTGAAGTCACCCTGGAAGAAGATTTAATACGCCGAGACCTGACGATTAATGCTATAGCCAAAGACGAAGACGGTAATATCGTTGATCCCTACAATGGTCAGAATGATTTAAAATTAAAATTACTACGACATGTCTCATCTGCCTTTAGCGAAGACCCCGTCCGCATATTAAGAGTCGCTCGCTTTGCTGCGCGTTATGCACATTTAGGTTTTACAGTAGCCGATGAAACGCTGCAGCTCATGCAGAAAATGGTAAAAGATGGTGAAGCAGATGCTCTGGTTGCTGAACGTGTATGGCAGGAATTTAATAAAGCTTTAAGTGAACGAAACCCGGAAGTTTTTATACAGATTCTGCGCGACTGTCACGCCCTTAAAATAATTTTACCTGAAATAGATGCCTTATTTGGTGTCCCTCAGCCAATAGAACATCATCCGGAAATCGATACCGGCATTCACACTTTAATGGTATTGCAGCAAGCATCATTATTAACTAAAGACCCGGCAACACGCTTTGCTGCTTTATGTCATGATTTAGGAAAGGCACTAACACCTAAAGAAAACTGGCCAAGCCATCACGGACATGAAGCCCTGGGCGTTAAACCGGTTAGAGAATTGTGTAATCGCTTACGCATCCCCAATAATTTCAAGGAACTGGCCTGCATAACAGCAGAATTTCATTTACATGTTCACCGTGCATTTGAAATTAAAAAGTCTACTTTATTAAAAACCATAGAAAAATTAGATGGAATGCGCAAACCCGAAAGATACGAGCAATTTTTAATTGCCTGCACTGCGGATATTCGAGGCCGCCCTGGTTATGAAGATCACCCATACCCACAGGCAAATTATTACCGCGACGCATTAAAAATAATTAAATCCGTTGATATACAGGTATTAAAAGAAGCGGGGTTACAGGGAAAAGAAATGGCCAGCGCCATTCATACTGCACGGCAGTCTGCTTTAAACAAACAATTAAAGACACCTGAAAATATTTAAATTTGCATTTTCATATACCATATAAAAATGTAAAACAGCATGTAAATTTTTCTGACTTACAATACAGTCAATATTGAGAAAGCTAACTGGCAATCACCATTATGAAAATACGCCTATCACTACACCTGCTGATCTTAATATATTAATTAACTGGGCATTAGAAGACGTGCGGGAAAACTATTTTATCTCTTTAATCCACATCTTTTTAAAGATAATTATAAAAAATTACAACTTAATCTTGATTTACAATTTTCTCTGTATAGTTTTACCCTCAGAAATTTTAGGATATTCGCTGAAAAGACCTGCATCAACACCCGTTAAAATCACTTAATTATTAATGAATTTTTAATTTCACAAAATCATTCAATAACAAAATGAATTAATACCAGGCGGTTTTTTCTTACATCTTTAATTTGTTGTAAGCCCACAAACCAATCAAGCCAATTCCAAACAACCATACACCCACAGGTAAAGGGACCGGTAAAACTTTGTTATAAGTAAGCGATATGCCGGTAATTTCTGACTCCTTAGAAGACACTCTAAAACCACTCATTGAGTTTTCATTCGTCATCATCACTGGCAGCGACCATGTATTATTCGTTGTAATCACATTCTGTTTTAAACCATCAAAATCGAAAGTTGTCACAATAACGGGAGCATTATCACTTGCACCCATAAGATAAAGACCCGTAACAGAAACAGCGCTTGTATCGAAATAAAATACAGCATCTCCTAGCCCACTACTCTGAATAGTTGTTGAACTATCTGTAAACATGGATTTTTTTATATTAAGCTTTCCATTTGTTGTTAATTGAGTAAATTCATTGAGATAAAGAACATCTCTTTCCACGATCGCTCCGACGGGCAACGTATTAAAATCTACCGATGACGTAACATCAAAAGACAATGTTGATGAAAACAACGCAACTATTGCAATAACGGTGAATAACACCTTCATTTATACATTCCTTAATGATTCAATATAGACTGTAACTGTTTTTCAGTTGCAACAATTATCAGAAATTATATTTTACAGGGTTAGATTAAACTTAATAGACACAGAGTTATTTTATTAGATAAAAAGATGTTGTTTTTAATTAAAATTTTAAATGGAATAAATCACTAGAATAAGTAATTAATATGGAATAAAAAATAAAATGCCTCATTGTTTAAAAAGCACCTGTCTTAATAGTTCAGGAATCTAAAGTACTCCTAACACTCATCGCCAAATCCTTACGTGTATAAGGCTTTAACAATACAGCTGAATCCAGCCCAGATGGTGAATCGACATTTTTACGAGAAGCATATCCGGTAGCCATAAGCACCTTTATGTCGGGTTTTATTTTCATTACCTGTTTAGCTAACTGAAATCCGTCCACACTTCCTGGCATTACTACATCACTGAACAATAAATCTATTTTATTTACATCTTTATTTTTAATAATATCGATTGCCATAATTGAGTTTTCGGCAACATGGACTGTATAGCCAAGACTAGTAAGGTATATTTTTGCCAGTTCTCGTAAGTCATCTTCATCCTCCACCAACAATATACTTTCATCTCCACCAGGCAAATTTTCTTTACTTACTGATATATTTTTCTGTTTATTATCCTGTATCGCCTTAGGAAAATATATTTCCACACAGGAGCCTTCACCCAACTCAGATATTATATTAATTGCCCCTTTTGCTCTTTCAATAAAACCGAACAACATTGACATACCAAGGCCCGTTCCCTTACCCACTGTTTTAGTAGTAAAAAACGGCTCAAATATATGCTCTAAAACATTCTCTGGCATTCCAGTACCTGTATCTAAAACACTTAATTTCACATACTCACCAGCAACTAAATTACTAACATGGTACGAAATCGCACTTTCCAACAGTATATTTTCTGTTCTTATTTCAAGAACACCACCGTCTGACATTGAGTCTCGTGCGTTAATAACAAGATTTAATACCGAGTCCTGAAATTCTCCATTATCTGCCATAACATCCCAAAGATCTGTTGAAAACTGGAGCTTCAACTCGATTGATGGCGTGATAGAGCGTTGTAATATATTTTGCATATTCAAAAGACTTTCATTTAAATTGAATGTTATTTTATTAAATTCCTTCTTTCTTGAGAAATCAAGCAAGCCTTTGGTTAGTTCGGCACAACGTTGCGCTCCTTTTGTCGCCGAATCAATCCATGAATGAAACCGTTCGCCCTCACTTGTACTGCCTTTTAACATTTCCAGATAACCAAGTACGATGCCTAACTGATTATTAAAGTCATGAGCAATACCCCCGGAAAGATGCCCTACCGCCTCCATTTTTTGTGAGTGTCGTAACGAATTTTCTAATAGTTTCTGGCTCGTTATATTCTGCGCAAGACCTTCAATAGCAATCACTTCATTTCGTGAATTAAGGACGGGAGTATAGGTAATACGTAAATTGCAGATTTCATTTTTTGAATTATATACATCGACTTCACATGCCGGTGCCTGCATTCCTCTATAAACTTTAATTAAATTATTTCTAAGGTTATCTTTTGCTTCATTATTAATAACAATTTTTTTATTTTTTTCTATAAATTCATTTTTCTTATATCCGAGACAATTAGTTACAGAAGGACTTACATAACTATATTTACCATCTTCATTGAGAGTAAACATAAAAAACTCATCACTTAAATTTTCAACTAGTTGGCGATGTTTTCTTTCACTATTTCGAAGTTCGGTATTTAATTTATATTCTTCTGTTACATCATGAAATACCAGAATGACTCCAATTAAACTTCCTTGATCATTACGTATAGGTGCTGCACTGTCTGCTATCTGAAATTCCTGACCATCATCTGCAACTAGAACTGTATGTTCCGCAAGGCCAACTATTTCTCCACTAGCAATGACCCTGGCAACTGGATCTTCAACTTTTTCACCTGTATCTGAATTATGAATTTTAAATACATTAACAAGAGGTCGCCCGCGTAATTCATCTTCTTCAAGCCCTAAAAGCTTACTGGCAACTGGATTTACCCGTTCAATCACTCCCAATGCATCTGTAGTAATAACGGCATCACCAATCGAACTCAACGTTGTTTCTGTTCTTTCTTTCTCTTCTGATAATTCTTCAAATATTCTTGCATTATCGATGGCTATACTTACCTGGTTCGCAAATATCTGTAATAAGTCAAAGTCTTGCTGCGTAAAGGAACCTCCTCCCTGCTTACCCAATCCAGACAAACCGCCTACTATTTCACCACGCGCCATTAACGGCACTAATAGAGCAGACTCCATACCCTCTTCCCATGACACTTTTTCATTCATTGACCATGGCAAATCTTTGGCAAAAATTAATGGCTTCTGATTACTTAAGACCCAGCCACACATACCTGTAGACACCGGAAAAGTCACATTCAATATGTCCGCTGCATTTTTTCCAACTGCAGCCTGATACGTATACTTATCTTTTTTCGAATGTATAACTGGAATGGTTAACGTTTCAGCTGAAATAACTTCCCTTGCTTTGACTGCAACTGAATATAATAATTTTTCAAGATCTAATTCAGTAACAAGCTCGTCCGTCACAGTTTTTATAAGCCCAAGTTGACGCCTGGCAATATTCAATTGCTCTTCAAGGATTTCTAGTTTTTCTCTTGGCTTTTTCGACATAATGAGTGGAGTACTAAAACGTTACATTATAGTGCGATTTACTTACATCTACTGCGTAACTACTAACACCTGAAACTTCAGCTTTGACTATTAAGTCATTTTCGGTATCCAGCATTAAGATATCAACACAAGGCTGGCATATTTTAAATGTAACCCCAAGATTATCTGCTTCTTTTACCAGGCTTTCTAAAGAGGGAGCTCCCTTACGACGCATTATATATTTAACGAATCGAGAGCCTACGCCTAAATAGTTTAGCTGACTTAATGGTAGTAATTCGTTTGAGTGGGAATTTAAAAATGGCACAAAACGCTGTAGTATTAAATCAGTTTCTAACACACGGCCAGGAGCCGGTTGTATTTTTTTAAATAATTTTTTAAATCGATACAATAAACTTCGTGGTTTCTTTATTGAATTTACGCCATAAAAGATAAACCACATATTGACTTTCTCCCCCATAGAGGCCAACGCTAGAGCCACTTCGAATGCAGGGATCGCTTTATCAAGCTCACCACTCACCAACAATATAGTTGCGCTTTTTCCTATTGTTTTTGACATATTTATTCTTCTGGCTCTGATATTTTAATTATAATTTCAATCATTCGACCATCTTGTGGTTTAACACTAATTATTTCATGTTGGTTTAACTCACAAAAGTCTCTTACTCCCTGCTCAAAAATTGGATCATCACCTAAAACTCTTAATGTTTTACCAGGCGTAAGTAAACCAACAGATTTAGATAATGATATCAGCGGCATTGGACAACACATACCGCAAACATCGAGGCTATCATCAGATTCACTCATATTTTTAGCTCTCTATTATTTACAACTAAATCACAGGAAAAAATGCTATTAGACGCTGGCCTATATAATTTAATAATAGACTATATTTATAAATTGATCAGCTATTCAATACCGGTATTAATTAAAATTAATACCGTATGACCTTACTTAAGATCATGTTTAACAAGCTAATAATGTTCCTGATATAAGACTGGTTAATGATTGCTGGCTGACTGGTAACTTACGAACGAAGCATTACAGACTGTTGAGGTTACTTCTGAAAGGATAACAATTTTGTTTCAAAGTAATAAAGCACTTTGGGAAATGGTGTTTTCATCAGTGACCAGGCAAGTAAAACGCCCACCGTATTAGCCATCATGTCATTGATGTCAAAGACCCGATATCCCGTGAGGTCCTGCAAAAATTCTAAAGAAACCCCCATCAATATTAGTAAAACGCCACACTGTGATATGTTTTTTCTAACATGGTATAACTGCATAAACCAGCCCATTAAAACGAAGTAACCTAAGGTATGCATATATTTATCAAAAAAATTAACATCAACGTGTATTGGGTTAGGCGTTAGCGAGCTATAAACAACATAGGCCACTAAAGCATAACCCATAAACAGCCATAACCATCTGTACTTCAGAGCGGGATTTTTTTCAAACATTAGCAAACATCATAAATAAAAACAGTGCCAGAATGATACGATAAATCACAAATGGCAACATCCCCATTTTTTCTAATAGCTTTAGAAAATAATGGATACAGAAATAAGCACTAACACCAGATAATAAAGCGCCTAACATTAAAGGCTGCATATCATCTAAGGTCGCTTCTTTTAAGTAATCCAGTGTTTTTAAACCACCCGCTAACATAATTACTGGAATAGATAGCAAAAATGAAAACCGAGCAGACGCTTTACGACTCAAGCCTAAAAACAAACCTGCGGTCATCGTTGCACCTGACCTGGATGTCCCGGGTATTAATGCCAATGCCTGAGCCAAACCAATAAATAATACATCGGTCCATCGAAGTGAGTACTCATCTCGCTTTTCACGTCCTTTAACATCTGCCCACCATAAAAGTAATGCAAACACTAAAGTTGCGGTAGCTAATACTTCTGGCGTCCGTAAGTGCATCTCAATAAAATCTTTAAAGAACAATCCGGCAAGACCTACAGGAATGGTACCAAACAGTACTGCCCAGGCCAGCTTCGCATCCTTATCAAGCCCTTTACCAACAACTGAAACGCTCCATGAGATTGTCATTTTTGTAATTTCCTTACGGAAATATAATATCACTGCCGCTAATGTTCCAACATGAACCGCTACATCAAACGCTAAGCCCTGATCTTCCCAACCCGTTAATATTGGCACCAGTATAAGATGTGCCGAACTTGAAACGGGCAAAAACTCTGTTAACCCCTGCACTAATGCTAGTACCAGTATTTGTATAAAATCCATTATTTACTCTTAATTAATATTTAACTAACAACTATTTCGTTTTTATATTTAATCTATAATCTGAAATAATTAACTTTTATAACCTATAACGAAAATCCCGTAACTCGAAGCCTGGTACATTTTCCTCTAACCCTTTTGATAAGCCAATTACTTTAAATCGCTCCCCCATCTCTCCAGGCAAACTCAAAGTTTTCATTTGTTGTACCATCTGCAATCGCTGTACTTCTGAATTAGTAGATGTATTTTCAACAATTTCCGCAAGTCCTGAATTTATTAAAAAATTACCCTGCGAGGTAAATCCATCTACATCAAAACCATTTTCAATAGCCGCTTCTGCAATCTCTGTGAAATCAACGAATGCAGTTAAGTCCTGCAGCCCTGGGTACCACAATGGCGCATCAATTGAACGATGTCGATAATACCCCAGAAAAGATCCCATGTGTCTCTCTTCAGTATAATATTCACTACGCGGATAACCATAATCAATTAAATAGACTGCGCCTTTTTCAATACAATGAGCAAGTGATTTTATCCAGGGATTTATATTCATATTTAGCTCACTGGAATATAAAACATCATCTCTATTAATATCTAATATATCTATTTTTTTAACTAACTCTTCATCTGCTTCACGATAACTTAGTTCAAGCTTCTTATCTTTTATCTCTACACCTAATTCTTCTATATTATTATTGGTAAGTCTAAATCGCTTAACAGGCATTGCATCAAGCACTTCATTTGCAATTACAATTGCATTTAATCGTGATTCAGGCAACTTTGTTAACCACTGAACACGGGTTAGTAATTCAGGCGCTATTTGATAGATAGTATCTCTTTGTCGTTGTTGCAACTCTGCACTTAATTCAATTATGAAATACTTTTCTGGAAGGCTAGCCTTTTTCTGCAATGCCCGCAATAATTCTGCCGCCAGTTTTCCTGAACCAGCGCCAAATTCTATAATCTTAACTTCGGGTATTGTTTCAATTAAAGTAGAAATAGGCTTTGCTAAGGTTTGCGCAAATAAAGGACTAACTTCCGGTGAGGTAATAAAATCACCCTGCTCACCAAATTTTTGAGCGCCCCCACTATAATAACCCAGGCCAGGATAATACAGAGCAAGCTGCATATAGTGCTCGAAGCCAATCCAGCCCCCGGCTTCTTTAATGACTTGCTTTATGACCTCAACCAGCTTCTGACTCTGCGCAATCTCTTCAGTGGTGGGTTCAGGTAAATCCAGTGTATGCATTAATGTTACAATATTTGAAAATAATAAACGGCATTCTATCATGCAAAATAATTCAGATCCCAAAACAGCACTCATCACTGGAGCTGCAGCTCGAATCGGTGCAGAGATAGCCCGTACTCTACATGCTGCGGGCATGAATATCGTTATTCATTACCGCTCCTCTGCTAGCAAAGCAGAGGCTCTGTCTAATTCGTTAAATGAGATCAGGGAAAACTCTGCTCAAGTCCTTCAAGCAGATTTACTGATCACTCAAACACACGACACTTTAGTAGAAGGAGCCGCTTCTATATGGGGCGGTATAGACGTACTCGTTAACAATGCATCCAGCTTTTACCCTACTCCCGTGGGTACAATCACTGAAAAGCACTGGGACGATCTAATGGGCAGCAACCTCAAAGCTCCTATCTTTTTATCTCAGGCTGCCACACCCTACTTACAAAAAAACCAGGGATGCATTATAAATATTGTCGATATACACGGCTTCCGCCCCATGAAGGAACACCCGGTATATTGCGCCGCAAAAGCAGGACTTGCCATGATTACCCAGTCATTAGCAAAGGAGCTTGGCCCCGAAATACGCGTAAACGGCGTGGCTCCCGGCGCCATTATGTGGCCCAGTACTGAATTAGACCCGGACGTTCAGGCGTCGATTCTTGAACGCACATCCTTAAAACGACAGGGTTGCCCGCAAGACATTGCTAATACGGTAAAATTTTTAGTAATGGATGCACCTTATATAACTGGGCAGGTCATCCCTGTTGATGGAGGGCGGAGTTTGAATATCTAGCTATAAGAAAGTAGAAATGACTCTGAAGCAATGTCAGTGATATCAATTATGGGACAGAGCGCCAAAGCGGTGGTCAATCCCCGAGTGAAGTACAGCATCACTGTTTTAATTTACTTTTAGATAATGCACACTGAATAAGTTATCTTTATCAACCCAGGTTTTCACACTTGAAAAGCCTGCTTTTTCAGCTAGATCCTGAAAATGTTCAATCGTGTATTTATGAGAATACTCAGTCAGTATTGTTTGATCTTTTCTAAAGTTAAATACCTGATCATCTATTGTTACCTGCTGATCCTGCAAACTCACCAAATGCATTTCAATTCTGCTTCTCTCCTCATTAAAAAAGGCATGGTGCCTGAATTCATTTAGATTAAAGTTCGCTCCTAACTCGCGATTAATACGTACCAATAAATTCAAATTAAACTGAGCTGTATACCCCTGTTTATCATTATATGCTGCATTTAATATTTGAGTACTTTTTTGCAAATCTACCCCGATCAACAACCCGCCGCTCTCACCTACCATATTTTTTATTTCTTCTAATACACCCACCGCTTGCTCAGGCAGAAAATTACCTATTGTCGAGCCTGGGAAAAAGGCTACTTTATTAGTAGATTCAACATGATATGGTAGCTTTAGTTTCCCAGTAAAATCGGCACACACCGCATGCACATTAAGCCAGGTAAACTCCGCTGCTAACTTTCTAGCTTCATCCTGTAAATAACGTCTGGATATATCTATGGGTAAATAAGCAATCGGCCTGAGAGCATCAAGTAACAAACGAACTTTATAACTATCACCGCTACCGGGTTCAATTAATAAACACTCTCTGCCTAAATTTTCAACAAGGTCATCAATATTTTCTCGAATAATATTAACTTCTGTGCGGGTTGGATAATACTCATCTGTACTGCATATATCCTCAAATAATCGAGATCCGATTTCATCATAAAAATATTTAGGTGATATATATGCTTGCGAAGCAGATAAACCCTTAATTATATCTTCACGGAAATCCGCAATATGAGGATGTTGATCGAAGAATTGAAAGCGTTCAGTTGATTTTATCATAAAACAATTTAGCTCTTTAAAGATCACCCTATAATACATCCTGCTCAGGGTGTAGACTACCGCTTAATAAATTCAATATTTTTAATAAAACAGTCACAATACAAATTACATGAATAACTCTAACGCTATTCCAGTCATAAAAGATCTTGTCCTTGTTGGTGGTGGCCACAGCCACCTTTCAGTCCTTAAGTACTTTGCCATGAACCCGGTACCCGGCTTGCGACTGACACTCATCACCCGAGACCTGCATACACCTTACTCAGGAATGTTGCCTGGTTATATTGCAGGGCATTATGAATATGATGAAGCGCATATCGATTTACGACCCCTTGCTCAGTTTGCAAAAGCCCGTATCTATCACGCTGAAGTTAACTCAATAAATCTTGACGATAAACAGATCATTTGCCCCGGAAGGCCTCCCATAAATTATGATCTGGTTTCTATAAATATTGGCTCAAAACCCGGAACTCTACATATTCCCGGAGCAGATGAGTTCACTATTCCAGTTAAACCCATCGATAATTTTTTATCCAGATGGGATGCGCTTATAGAAAAAGTATTAGATGTCACACAACAGAAAAAAACATTTCAACTAGCCGTTGTTGGTGGTGGCGCAGGTGGCGTTGAAATGGCCCTGGCTACACAATACCGTTTACAGTACCTTTTAAAGCTTGAAAATATAAATCCAAATAAATTAAAAATTGCCTTATATAGTGACAGCGACAATATACTTCTCGGCCATAATGCGCAGGTACGAAGAAAATTTAGGCGTGTACTTCATCAACGCGACATAGACATACTCACTTCACACAAGATAGACAAAGTAGAACACAATCAGCTCATCAGTTCTGACGGCACAGCACATGCTGCCGATGCGACCCTATGGGTAACTAATGCATCTGCACCAAAATGGTTAGCTGAGTCAGGTTTGCAGGTAGATGACCAGGGTTTTATTGCAGTTAATGACTGCTTGCAATCAGTTTCTCATGAGAGTGTATTTGCAGCTGGTGATATTGCCGCCGTTATCAATTACCCGCGCCCAAAATCCGGTGTTTTTGCCGTACGTCAGGGGCCGCCATTAGCAAGAAACTTATCTCGATCTATACAGAATAAAAAGCTCAAACCATTTAAACCACAGAAAAATTTTCTCGGCCTAATTAGCACTGGTGACAAATATGCAGTTGCGTCACGTAGCAACTGGTCACTAGAGGGCGCCTGGTTATGGAAAATCAAAGACCGGATTGACCGTAAATTTATGGACAACTTTAATGAGTTGCCAGAAATGGAACAGGAAAAAGCACCTGAATATAATCAGGCTATGGCGGATAAAAAAACCATCCATGAAATTTCGGCCATTGCCATGCGTTGTGGTGGTTGCGGCGCAAAAGTAGGCAGTACAGTTTTATCCCGCGTAGTTAACCGTTTGAATCCTATCCAGAGAGATGATGTGGTTATTGGTTTATCTGACCCGGATGATGCAGCAGTATCTGAAGTTCCTGCCGGCAAACTTATCGTTCAAAGTGTCGATTATTTTCGCAGTTTTATTGATGACCCTTATATTTTCGGACAAATTGCAGCTAATCACGCTCTCAGTGATATTTTTGCAATGGGTGCAGAATCACAAACCGCTATGGCAATTGCCACTATTCCTTACGGCATAGAGGAGCAGGTTGAAGACCAGCTATTTCAAACAATGTCTGGCGCATTAGATGTTTTAAATGCAAGTAATACAGCACTGGTTGGTGGACATTCCAGCGAAGGAGCCGAGCTCTCATTTGGGCTTTCTGTTACCGGTTTAGCTGATCGTGAACAGGTAATGCGAAAATCTGGCATGCAAAAAGGCGATGTTTTAATTTTAACCAAAGCACTAGGTACCGGCACTTTATTTGCAGCTGATATGAGATTGAAAGCCAAAGGCCGCTGGATAGATAATGCACTACAAAGCATGTTGTTATCTAATCAGGCTGCCGGTTTTTGTATGCATAGACACGGCGCAACGGCCTGCACCGATGTAACCGGTTTTGGTTTATTAGGACACATGGTTGAAATGACAAAGTCATCGGGGAAAAGTGTAGAAATTAATTTAAATACATTGCCTGCTTTAGATGGCGCACTAGAGATGATAGCTACCGGCATATTTAGTTCCTTACAAGAGCAAAACGTCAGGCTTCGACGAGCGATTAAAGAACCTGCTGAATTACGTAAACATAAACACTTTCCATTACTGTTTGACCCACAAACATCCGGTGGTTTATTAGCCACTATTCCTGCGGTAAATGCAGGCGTTTGTTTAGCTGAGTTACACGAATTAGGTTATCCTGAAAGCGTACTAATCGGTGAAGTAACCGACGATACAGAAAGTGTTGAAAGTGTTACTTTGAAATATTGATTTTTTACCTGCCTTTAGCACTAGCACACAAATTGACAATGAAGTGATTTCACCTATTCTGTTTTCAGGTAGAATAACTTGCATAAAATCAAATGAATGATTTTTTATAAACAAGGAAGTTAAATCAAAAAAGTTAAGTTTACACATCTCATTGCGTTATCCACTAGTATTGCTTTTTTATCATCATGCGGAAGTTCAACCCCTGCACCCGCTACCCCGTCACCGGGCATCACAATACCGAACGAGCCACCTGCTGATAACACCCATAAGTATAATGCACAAAGCTACGCTAACCGTGCAGTATTTAATCCGGATTTACACGGACTATGGATCATGGCGGGCACAGAAAACATATCTACTACAGACACCCAAACTGGCGAGTCCGACTCTGGAACTGGACAAAGAAGAGAAATTTTCGCTATCAAACGAACAGCAAATATTGCCGAAATATCTATGCGTAGCTGTGGTTCCAGCCAATGGTTTACTGTTAATACGGGTTTGGGAAACTTACCTTCTTTTATTATTGCAGACACCCAATTTAACCCTGCATCTTCAAATCAGATAAATATCACTCGTACATTGAACCTGAGTGATCCGAGCACAATCTCTTCATTATCCGGGGCTTACACTGCATTTAAAATTTCTGACAATCCCGATTTAATACCGGGGTCATTAACGCTAACTGCATTGATAACTGATTTTACATCTGCATCACTCAACCAGATACTGCTTGCCAACAATGAAACATTTAACATTTATTGCTTTGCCGAATTCGAAAGCCCTGTAGCAACGGGTATACCCGGTTTCATTAAAAGCCATACTATGGATGTATATTATGAAGGTAGCAGCCCAGCCATTGATGAAAACAGTTTATCCCTCACATCTGTTTTTAGCACCGTACAAAACCAGTCAAATGCAACAGCGTATACTATAAGTGCTGAACATGAACTCAACAGTTTTAATGCCATTGGCGATCAAGGCGTTATAAAGCTTAATTATAACAATGATAATGAGTTACTAATCAATATAGACTTCGATGCAGATACTCCAGAATTTAATAATAAGAAAGATAATGCAACTGGAAAACTAAATATAAATTTATAAGCTATCATCAACTTACCCGAAAAGCAGGGACAGACCACGTTAATTTAAATTTTATTGCTTTGGTCTGCCAGGCTTACCCCTTACAACCCGCCTTCCCAAAATTTCTTCAATTTGCTTTTGAAATCGCTCACACCCTAAAACATAATTACCATTTGTTGCGATTCTAATTTTATTATTAATATCTTCAGACACATGATCCTTAAATAGATTTTTATACACTTTACTTCTGGTTTTTTCATCTGAATGTAAACTCAGATACTGATCATGAGGGACTATAATATCAGAATGCAAACCAAGTGCATTTACATTATAACTAGACCATTTATAATCTTCGGGTTTAACCACCATGTTCGCCCGCACTGGATTCAGCTCGATATATCTATAACAAGCCAATACATAATTATCTGTTTGAGTTAAACATGAACGAAAACGCCCTTCCCAAAGTGTGCCACTTCGCTTGTAGGTACGATTTATATACTGAACATATCGCTGTCCTAAATTTTTCATTAACAAACTTGCACTATTTTCTTTTTCAGGTGTCAGCAGCAAATGTACATGATTTGTCATTAAGACAAAGGCATGAATATCACAACCATGTATGCTTGCCTGCTCTTTCAAATGGTATAGGTAATAATCATAATCCTCATCTGTGTAAAAACAGACAGATCTATTATTACCGCGTTGAATGATGTGCCAGGGTATTCCCGGAATTGATAACCGCGCCCTACGTGGCATAACCTTAATCCTCCATGAATATGTCAGGTTATAAATTATTGGACCAACAAAAGAATATTGTCAACAAGAAGAAAGAGCAATAGCCGATTGACCCATCATCAGACCATATCACCCGGGGAAAGGTCACGTTTTTTACATCCTGCCCTGTAGTAATACCATCAAGAGAAAAAGTATATCCACAAAACCATAAAAATCTTCATTGATTTAATAGTGGTCTGTCCCCTATTATTCTATTATTTTGCGAACAATGGTACTGGTACTTCCTTCTTTCTTATCCCGCCAAGTTGGTTCGCAGGCGGGATTAAATGTACTCGAATAATATCTCGATTATATTATTATGAATACCTTTAAATAACCGTGGTCTGTCCCCTATTATGTCAAATATTACTATCAATCTTATTATTGTCAAATATTATATAGTTTCTACTCTGACCCCAAATACTATACTATATTTAGTAACAATTACGCTCTAGAGCACTCTTTAATCTTATTACTCTATTTATTTTTACTATTGAGTTTACGCATTTTGTTTAATATAAAAATTCCATAAACACCAGCAATCAAGCCAAAAAAGAACCATACGAAAACAAATATCTTAAAGTGGAATTCACTAGGATAATTTCCAATTAACTCATAGATAAAGTAAAAAACATACCCAATAATACAACCAGCAATCGGGAATATTATTAAATAGATAAACAATGCCCTGTAATATTTAATATCCATATTTGACCTATTAGTCATTAGTTATCCCAGGAATATTACTAGTACCAGTACCTAATATATTGCCAACAGTTACACCACCAGGAACCAAAAGAGGTGATTGTGTACCATGCAGAGCATTTGATCCGAATAGTAAACGGGTAGATAAAGGTAATGAATTATAATATGACCTATTAATCGCTGAAAATGCACCAGATGCAGCGTTACCAACCGATGCACCTAAGCCACTAAATACTGCTCCGTTTATTGCAGCATCACCAACGCTATCACAGCTACCTGTAGCCATATTCTTAGCAGCAGTTACTCCTGCACCTATTGCTGCACCACCGACTGTATTTGCTACGATATTTCCACTTACAGCTAAACCCTTAGTTAATGTACCTAATCCACCGCCTAATGCACCAGCAGCCGTACTTGCAGCTAAAGAGCCTAAATCAAAATTGTTAAATCCTCCATTTTGCTGATACTGACCATATGCGTTAATACCACCACTAACAACAGCCCCAGCTACACACCAAGGACAAAGCCCAGATGGATCCGAATACTTTAACGGATTCCCACCAACATAAGCATAAGTATTCATGCCACCACCTAAACCTATCGGATCACTGGTGATATACCTACCCGTACTCGGATCATAATACCTAAAGTAGTTATAATACAACCCACTCTCAGCATCATAATACTGCCCAGGCTGCCTGATATTAAACTCAACAGCAACCCCATCACCATCAACATCATCATTCACAGTCGCTTTACCAAAAGGTGTAGCCTCTGACCTCCATACTGGCTGTCCATCCCTATTGGTTAACATTTTAGGCGTACCTAAATGATCATTATGAATATAATAAGCTTCTGTTGTACTACTCGAAGCAACACAACTTCCCTGACTTAGGAAACATGCAACCACAGCGTTAATATCAGCGTTAGTTATAACACCATCTCCCGTTGCATCGTAAGCAACGTCACCAGTAGCATAATGATTAAAATACCAGACCAACCAATCTTCAAAGCTAATGTCACCATCATTATCCATATCTGCACGTAATATCGATTCATTACTCGATGGCTGGTGATGCAGCATCACCAATGGTTTACCATTAAGATAAATATATTCTTTTTTAACCTGGCCGGTTGGCCCTATTTCAGCAAGCAACTCACCATTTAAGCCATATAAATAGATGGTACTTTGAGAATAACCATTTACTCCTGCGGCACCCGGTGAAGCAACATGTTTGATACTGCGTTCACCATTACCGTTATACTCATAACTGCCTCCAGTACTTACATCCTTCAATCGATTATCACTAGTAAAACTTAAATTCATACCGCGCAGGTTAGAAATATTTCCATTGTCATCGGTAATAATTGTTTCAGAAGACAACAAGCTTAAAATATTTGAGTTAGGTTGATAAGTTAAATTATCAATTACACCATCTTGTGTTTTACTTAACTTATTACCTACCTGATCATAACTATAAGAAAATGAACCAGACTGCCCGTTGGAAGACGAAAGGCGATTAAGTTCGTCATAGATATAACTTTGATTTACAACTTCTGACAAACCCATATACGTACTTTGCCGAATATTACCATTTCCATCATAACTTACCTGTATATCTGTATATAACATTGGGTCGCCCACAATACTTGAACGATAAGCTGTATCATAAAACCCATATACGCCAATGCTATTTCCATATGTTTGAACAGATTCAGGGCCAAACGGTTTATAGTTAATATTTGATGATAACGATTTAACTATGCCGTTCTGATCAAGGCTCACATTATTAATTTTACCAGCTGCATTGTATGAGTAGTTAATAATCGCGCCACTTGGATATGTAATTTTATTAACCAGCCCAGCCGCATTGTAAGAGTAAGACAATGCGTTATCAGCCTGATTGTAATTTACCCATGTTATAAGTGACTGATCAATACCTGCAACTTCACCAAATGCGTTATAACTATAATTTAATTTACTGTAATTACGTTGTGTTTGACACAATTTACCAAAACCTTGCAAACAACTATCATAAACATAACTAACATCATCTTCTGTGCCCGGCGCATCACTATTGCTTAAACGATTAAACGCATCGTAACTGTATGAAAACAACTGAGCTTTCGCATCTACTGCCTGCACGATATTACCCGCTATATCATAATCATAAGACACTTTACCCGTATCTGGGCTTGTTCGTGTTAACAGATTACCCAGATCATCATAAACATAAGTGGTAACACCGCTATTCGCATCGGCTACAACCGTTAAATTATCATTTACATCATAAGAAAACTGAGTCATTACATTTGCTGTGGCTGTATTTAAACCACCTAAGTTTTCAGTGATACGTGTTAAACGTTTAAGGCTATCGTATTCATACTTACTAACAGCACTTTTACCATCGGTCACTGTATCAATAGTGCCATCAGCATTGAAGTTCACACTCTTGTTTTCATTAAGCTGTGAAAATACATCTAAACGATTATAACCATCAAATGTTTGTGCGAGCTTTTTCTGTAACACTCCACCCGCATCATATATTTCTTCGTTTTCTACATTACCTTCTGTATCAAGTACATATTCAAAATAATTACCCAGGCCATCAGTAATTCTTCTTAAACGCCTGGCATCGTCATAGCCAAGTGTCAGGGTGACCGGATTTGTCGAGCCAAAACCTTCCGTTATGCTCTCAACTTCACCTGTTGCTAAATATGTCCAGCGCGTGATACGCATATCACCGCTAACAGTATCGGTTTGTTGCATATCTAATAAGCGATCATTTCCCGGATAATAGCTGTAATCAATATGTAAATTATTTGCTCGATCTTCAGATTCTATTTTTCCCGTTGCTGTATAAGTTACATTGTTTTGTAGATATTCACCGTCAAATGTACGTATCGAGCTTAAGCGTGCACGATTATTGCTTTGTGCAATATCATTGGGGTAATAGTCTAAAAACAGAATATCATTAACATCTGTTCTCGGGCCATTAACTTCTGAAATTTGATTAAATGGTCCCAGGTATTTATAGGTGCTTGAACGACTGATAGGTGTGCCATCTGGCTCAAAACCAGAAACTGTCACCATTTTTATATTGGCAAAATCATCATAAATAAAACTCGTTACTTTAGAGCCCAATGTATACACTGATGGTTCAGTAATACTAGAAACTTTTTTATAAAAACGTGCGTCATAAGTATACGAATGCGTTTTTTCTTCTATTGTAGAAACTGCCTCGGTAACCGATAACACATTTCCGGAGTCATCATAATTATTATAATTATTTTGAATACCGTCATAAATAGTAAAATTTAAATTACCATTTAGTTTATAGTCAAAGCTAGCGTCTTTGAAAGCACAATCTCTACAATCAGTTATACCGGTAACTCTTGCAGCACCACCCACTTTATCGAAATTATAAGTGGTCTTGGAATCTCTACTATTTGTGACAACCTGAGACGGCGGAACAGAGTTGAAAGCATGAGGAATCGAAACTTTATCAACATCACCAGCGTGATAACTACTGATGGCTTTACCCGTACTGGTATATCCCCAATTTGAATAAAGAACACCCCTTCTATCTGTTAGACCGCTAAGATACGGAACACCATACCAGCGTACATAATGATACTTAGTTTGTGTACCATCTGAATAGTTTACAAATGTTAATTCATCATCTATGTAATTAAACTGGGTTGTACCATTACTTGTAATTAAAGATTCCAACTCGTTTGAAATATTAGTTATCAGGGTAATTTTATCTCCATAAATATTCTTTACAATAACAACACCGCCTGAATAAATAAGTTTTACATTATTTCCATTCTCGTATTGTATTTCTACTAATTTACCATCAACATCATAGATTTCTTTATTTCCTTGAAAATCAAGCTCCCAACCTATCAACGGCGGACCTATAAAAGCGCTACCTTCACCATATACAGGGATAAGCAACATATTCTTACTTTGTTGTGTTGAAGTAGGTATCCACTCTCTGGTAAAACCATAAGCAGCAGGTCTTGCATATGAGCGAAAACCATATGCAGCACCATTTGACCTTACAGCTGAAACTTCATACGGTGTATTTCTACCCGTATTTGTTTTTGTCACTTTTATATGTTGTGTAAAATCATAACTCCACTTTTTAGGGTAACTACTATTGTAATACCTTCGAAACAACAATGGATAAGGAGACACTCCGACATAATCAACAAATGTTTGCGACTTATTACCCGTCACTATATCGATTGGATTGCCTTGCTTTGATTGGCAACAAGACATTGATGAATCACATTGCCTAGTATAATAATCAGTTTTTATACAGGTATACACGCCATTTAATGACGCATTATAACCATCTGGGCAAACAGCACCCACAAGACTAACACCTTGTGGACCAGTTCTGCCTGCACCACCTAATTCGGTATCAATATAATATGTCCAACTATCATTTCCATCACAGCCCGTAGGATTTATAACGTCTGACACATCAGGGTTGGTATATTGCCCTTTTATCCAGTGAAAATGATTAGCCGCAGCCTCATCACATGTACTGCCAGCCAAAGCTTCTGCATCTGGAAAAGGATTACTACTTGGGCTATAAATTAGACTTAATGGCTGAATAACATCTGGCGTAGCCGAGTGCACTACCTTTATTAAACACATAAAAAACAGAACTAAAAGCAAAAGTGATTTTTTATTTATTCTTATCATATTCATCTCTTTTATCCATTTCACAGGCACAATTTTTAATAAATTTAATTTCATTAAACTATTGTTGAACTTTAATATTCGGATTTTAAAATCTGGAAAAAACTTATGAAGTTTTGCTCGAAAAGCAAAAACTAACGCTAGCAAAACTTGCAGCTACCGCTATTTATTTCCATATACAATTAAATTCCTATTTGTGAAAACTACTGCCCCACACAATAACCCTACACTAAAACAAAGCTTTGAAGCAAACAATATCTTTAAATAATTTACAAATCACTCAACAAATTAACCCAGGCCTGTCTCTCCACATCAACAGTAAACAACTCCGCTCTTTTACTACACTGCAATTTCAGTTTCTCAATAAAACTTTCATCACTTTCCACCTTCAACAAAACTTCACGTAAAGCCTTTTCATTTTTCACAGGGAAATAACCAGCATAACCATCACCCAACAAACCCACCGAACCATCAATGTCCGAAGTTACCACCGGCAAACCCGCAACCGTTGCTTCAGAAACCACATTAGCGCCACCTTCCATAATTGACGGTAAAACCATTAATTTGCAACAACGATAGGCTTCACGCACTTTATTGCGTGATACTTCGCCAAACCATTGGTAACGCGAATTAATTTTCATTTCTTCTTCAGCATACTTTGCCCATTCTTCATTGTGTGCCTTGCCATAATGTAGCACACGAATATTACTGCTGGTGGGTAAATCTCTAACCGCATATGCCACACGCATTGAATCTTTTTCTTCTCTTAAGTGCCCAACAACACAAATATCAAATGTATTCTCAGAACAAATTTCATTTTCAGATATAACGTCTTCCAAAGGCATTGCTGACTGATGAATAACCTGAACTTTATTCTGCACCGAATCAGGCAATACTTTTGATGCCAGTCGATGTAGTGTGACTATTTTATCAGCGGCATAAACAGAGGCCAATGTTGGCTCCGGGTGGCTATGAATAAAACGATATAAATCGGTGCCGGTCATTGCCAGAATAATCGGTTTGTTCGGGAACTGCTTTTTAAATTGCGCTATAGACTCTGCACTACGCCATGCATGCAATGCCACCATAATGTCATACTCGGTACCATCCCATTTCACTGTTATGCTTACTTTATGACCCAGTTGAACTAAAAAATCAGCCCAGCGTTGTGCTGTGGCACGATTACCATTTAGTGACTTAGGCGCCGCTGGTGTTATTATTCCGATATGCATTTTCATATATTAGACTATTATGTTTGTATTCACGAACCTTTAACAGACTCGTTAACTTTGTTTAGGTAAACCTTTAGGCTCAACTACACTAAAAATTATGTCTGACTCAAATATAAATCAAAAAATGATAAACGCTTTAATTGCTGATTTAAAAAATTCTCGAGAACGCACTTTAGCACTAATTGATGATTTAAATTCACAGCAACTGATAGGCCCCATGTTAGACACGGTAAATCCGTTGTTATGGGAAATTGGCCATGTGGCTTATTTTTATGAATTCTGGATTTTACGTGGTTTACATGGCGCAGAATCTTTTTTAGAAAATGCGGATGCACTGTATGATTCTATAAACATAGCTCACAACGACCGTTGGGATTTACCCCTACTATCTCTAGAACAAACAAAAACCTATATGCAGCAAGTACTCAACGCTGTAATTGAAGTATTACAGAGCGACAATGTAAGTGAGCAGGATATTTACCTGTGTCGTTATGCTGGCTTTCATGAAGATATGCATACAGAAGCTTTTACCTATACCCGTCGAACATTAAATTATCCTGCACCTAACTTGCCCGGCTGTCACTTTGATTCTGATAACAATAACATCGAGATATTAAGTGGTGATGTAAACATAACAGGTGGCGAATATTTACTAGGCGCGGCGCAAGATATTAGTTTTTGCTTTGATAACGAAAAATGGCAACACCCGGTTACGGTTAAACCTTATTCAATTTCACGCACCGCCACCAGTTACAAAGAGTTTGCTGATTTTGTTGATAATAATGGATATAACAAACAGCAATTCTGGAGTGATGAAGGCTGGAAATGGTTACAACAAAATAAAATTACTGCACCCAATGGCTGGAAAAAAGATAAAAACAATAACTGGTTAATAAAACAGTTTGATCAATGGATTGCCATGCCCATCGATGCAGCGGTTATTCATATTAACTGGTTTGAAGCGAATGCCTGGTGCAACTGGGCCGGTAGACGACTACCTAGTGAAGCCGAGTGGGAACTGGCCGCTTCCGGCAGCCCGGAAAATATTAACGAAAAACGCCTTTACCCATGGGGCGGACAACCACCAACAGACAAACACGCCAATATGGATAGCCACGCATTGGGCACCATTAATGTTAATGCACTAGCCGAAGGTGATAGTGCTTTTGGTTGTCGACAAATGTTAGGTAATACATGGGAATGGGTGGCCGACACCTTTAATCCATATCCGGGTTTTGTTGCCGACATGTATGAAGATTATTCACAACCCCTGTTTGGTAACACTAAAGTATTAAGGGGCGGAGCCTGGACAACTCGCTCGCGCATGATTCGTAACACCTGGCGCACGTATTATGGGCCTGATAGACATGATGTATTTGCGGGTTTTAGAAGTTGCAAGTTATAAACAAAAACTAGAACGATACTCACGTCCGCATGCTTCGCTCGGGGGAAAGGTCAGTGCTTTTCTGCCCTGTTCCCTAAACCCATACCACCAGAAGCTGACAGAGTAGCGAGTCGACTCCGTAAAACTCTTGGTGGCCTCAAAACAGGGGACAGAGCGGGGAAGATGCTCAGTCCCCGATGGCTATGTGTCTGAGATTTATGCATTCCCACGCAGGAGCGTGGGAACGAGATAAACGACAGACTGTCTTGAGGTGAAAGAGATTGCCCTGTTCAGGTTTATCTCCCTCGGGGAAATGTCTCGTTTTTTGAGCACTGTCCCCTTAACCTATACCATCAGGAGCTGACAGTGTCGTTAGCCGACTCCGTAAAACTCTTGGTGGCCTCAAAACAGGGGACAGAGCGGGGAAGATGCTCAGCCCCCGATGGAGATGCGCCTGAGATTTATGCATTCCCACGCAGGAGCGTGGGAACGAGATAAACGACAGACTGTTTTGAGGTGAAAGAGATTGCCCTGTTCAGGTTTATCTCCCTCGGGGAAATGTCTCGTTTTTTGAGCCCTGTCCCCTTAACACATATCACCAAGAGCTGACAGAGTCGTGATCCGACTCCGTAAACCTCTTGGTGGCCTCAAAACAGGGGACAGAGCGGGAAAGATGCTCTTTCCCCGATGGCTATGTGCCTTAGCGGAGTAAGTTTTTAACCTTTGATAAGAACTGGTTGGTGTCGGCTGGCTTGTTATTGGTTAAAATCGAACTCTATCGGTTCTAACTTTTCTTTCTGTTTATCAAATTCAATCCATAGTTCAGCATAGGTTTTTTTAACCTGAGGATGCACTAAGTCAGGTGCTACTTCTGCCATGGGCCATAATACAAACGCGCGCTTTAATATTTCATCTCGGGGAATCTGTAACTTGCCCTCATCTAGAACCAGATCATCATAGAGCAACAAATCCAGATCAAGGGTTCTAGAGGAAAACCTTGGGCCACTGCGGTCTCGTCCATGTTCATCTTCTATTAAATGTAAGGCTTGTGCCACGTCCTTCACACCCTCATCGGTTTGCAGGGCGATAACCATATTATAGAAACTATCACCTTCAAAACCCACGGCTTCACTTTCATAAACCGATGACAGCACCAGTTCACCATATCTTTTCTGTAACGAATTCACGCCAGCACGAGTAAGCGCCTCTCGATCAATATTGCTACCTAAACTGATATATACCCAGGCCACGTGTTTACTCTTTACTTCGCTCGATCAACACACCCACATCTTGTGAACCCGTCACCGCACCGGGTTTGCTCAGTCGCAAACGTAACCATGGCACATTAAAATCATTAAGTATTATTTGCGAACACTGCTCTGCCAGTGCCTCAACCAGTTGAAACTCTGACTTACCGACAAATTCAATTAATGCCTTGGCCACCGATTTGTAATCCAATGTGTCATCTATATGGTCTGTCTCACCAGCACGACGAATATCAGTACCCATTTCCAGGTCCAGACTTACAATTTGACGAATTTCACGCTCCCAGTCGTAAATACCTATCACGGTTTCGATGCGTAAATCGCGTATATAAACAATATCCATAATTTCAGTTTCTTAAAAGGGGGTTAATTATTAGCTAAATGAGATTTTAATACCCCTGATCACGAGCTTAAGCCATACTCTTATATATAATGTTTTTACATAAGAAAAGCCCCAGCTTTTGACAGGTTACTAATAAATTCAATAACTTAGCGAATTTATTGCTGCTCATATTTGCCGATACTATACAATGAAGCAGAACAGCCTGCCAATACTCAAAGTTAAAGCAGAGGGAATTAAACATAATTACTTGTTTAGGTACTCTAAATCCGGTATGATCACGCCCCTCAGATTTCCAGAGTATGTTCGGTGTAGCCACCCAACCTGCTCTCTATATATTAAAGTTTTGACTGGAGTCATCCATGGCTAGAGTATGTCAGGTCACAGGTAAGAAGCCTATGTCCGGTAACAATGTATCACACGCGAAGAACCGCACACGTCGCCGTTTTTTGCCTAATTTACACAATCACCGTTTTTGGGTGGAAAGCGAAAAGCGTTATGTAAGATTACGTGTTTCAACTTCAGGTATGCGTCTTATCGACAAGAAAGGCATAGACACTGTGTTGACTGAAATGCGTGCTCGTGGCGAGAAGGTTTAAGGGGAAAGACAATGCGTGAAAAAATTAAGTTAGTTTCATCTGCTGGTACTGGTCACTTCTACACCACAGACAAAAACAAGAAAAACATGCCTGAAAAAATGGAGATCAAAAAATTTGATCCTGTTGTTCGTAAGTATGTGACGTATAAAGAAGCTAAAATCAAATAAAGCTTCGATATACTTCTAAAAAGCCCGCTAAACAGCGGGTTTTTTTATGCCTGTAATTTTTGTGGCATTTGCCGCACATTTCAATAAAAAGTTTATAGTTATGCGCTATATTCATAAACTGAAATAAAATAATAAAGAATATAACAAAATGGCCGAAATTTTTGTCGGACGACAACCTATTTACACCCGCGATCTGGATGTATATGCCTACGAATTAATGTCTCACTCCGCAAAAGAAGATAGCGGTGAATCCATCGAAGCCGATATGGCAACTTCGCAGGTAATTATTAATGCGTTTATGGAAATAGGCATAGATAAACTGGTCGGTAAAAAAATTGCCTTTATCACTCTTACTGAACATTTTTTAAAAAGTGATTACGAGCTACCTCTACCTACCGATAGAGTTATATTGAAAATACCGTCTTATATCAATGTAACAGATGAGGTAATAGAGGGCACTAAACGCCTGGCCGATGCCGGATTCAAACTAGCTTTAGATAACTACCTGCAGCACCCACCACTCCAGGCTCTTTCCAGTATGGCAAGTGTAATAGATATTAATATAGAAAATTTGCCAGCCGCTGAAATTCGCGCCCATTTAAAAGTATTGAAAAAACTTCACCCTGTTATTCTTGCTGACCATGTAAAAGATCATGACGCTTATGATATCTGTCGTGAGGTGGGGGTTGATTATATTCAGGGTTATTTCCTGAATCGACCACGAGTCATCAGCGGTGAATCTTTAGATTCTAACCAGATGAGCATCATTAACCTGCTCTCAATCTTACATAATCCGGAAACTGATACCGATACGGTAGTTGATAGCATCAGCAAAGATGTTGCTTTGAGTTATAAAATTTTACAGTTAATGAACTCGGCTTTTTTTTCCAGATCCACCAAAATTGAATCCATTCAACACGCTACAGTCATGCTAGGTCGCAAACAATTATGTACCTGGGCCTCTATGATGGCATTGAGCGGCATGGATAATAAACCCCGTGAACAAGTGCGCATCTCCATGATTCGCGCACGTAGTTGCGAATTACTGGCTGAAAAAGCCAACCTGAAACCTGCGGATAGTTTTTTTACAGTAGGCATGTTTTCATCCCTCGACCTGCTCATGGATAAAAGTATTGAGGAGTTAATTTCCCCGCTGCCATTAGCCGATAATGTAATAGCCGCATTATTAAACCGTGAAGGTGATTTAGGCGAAGCGATTAATTGCACACTGGCTCAGGAAGAAGGCGATTGGGTAAATATTCGTTTCGCTGATCTAAGCCCAGAAGACTTAACAGACATCAACATCGAGGCCATAAACTGGGCAGAAGACGTTTTAAATAGCATCTAAAACATCTAAACTATAAAACACGCCCTGTTATCTAACCCGTTTTATTTATCTTTAAATTACCTGCCGAGAACATCTCCCCCGGGGAAAGGTCGCCGCCTTCTGGCGCCCTGTCCCCTGATTGAGACCACCCAATACAAATCAAAGTCACTCACCACGATACAACAACAAATTCCCCCAGTCATCAACCAGACAATACCAGCCAACATCAATCAAAGTCGTAGACACCGTCTCAAGAATTAATGCAGGACCAGTAATTTTCTGCCCGTTAGTCAACTGATCACGCTGCAACAAAGCCACTGCTTGCTCAATGCCATAACAGTTTACAAACCTGGCTTCACTTGTCGGTTTATCAGGTTTAATTACCGGCAACTCAAAGGGCGGTGCATCACCTTTAATACTTACTCTTAAATTCACAAGCTCAACATGCATATCAAGTCGATGACCATATGTGCTTTTATGTAGTTCATGAAATGCCTGTTCAATATTTTTCAGATCAGAACTATCGTGAACAGCGTACCACGGTAAATTTAATGTAAAACTCTGCCCCTTATAACGTAAATCAACTGAGCGTTGAAGTTTAGGTTTTGTCATCAACTCCCCACGCATATCATTAATACCCCGAGATTCCAGCCCTGCAAAATTTTTCTCTAACTTATGCAAATCACTTCCCGTCAACCCCTGAATACAGGAAAGAGAAAGATCACGCCCGGGAGCAGCTACCAACATACCTAACGCAGACAAAACACCACCATGAATTGGCACAATGGCTCGCCGCATATTCAATGCATCAGCCAATGCACAAACATGTAAACCACCGGCACCACCAAAACAGGTTAATACGAACGCCTGAGGATCATAACCCCGCTGAACTGAAATGGTTCTAAGCGCACGCACCATGTGCTCATTGGCAATTTTAATAACACCTTCTGCAGCTGCTTCTACAGATAACCCTAAAGGTGTGGCGACTTGCTGCATAACTTCTTTTGCGGCGTCAATATTCAGCTGCATACCTTCACCTAAAAAAGCATCCGCCTGTAACCGCCCGAGTAATAGATTTGCATCAGTTACTGTTGCACTCTGGCCACCCTGCCCATAACAGGCTGGCCCTGGAATAGCTCCAGCGGACTGCGGCCCCACATTTAATAAACCGCCAGCATCAACATAAGCAATTGATCCACCACCAGCACCAATGGTATGCATATCAACCATAGGGACTGCAACCGGGTACTCACCAATTCTGCCCTCAGAACTTAACTTTATTTCACCCTCAATCAAAGCAACATCGGTAGACGTCCCCCCCATATCAAAACTTAATAACTTTTTCTCATCTGCCAGCCCCGCAACATACAAGGCCCCTTTCAATCCACCCGCCGGGCCAGACAACAACAAATTAACCGCATGTTTACCAGCCTGCTCCGCCTGTATTGTGTCACCACTGCTTTGTAATACAGACAAACAGGGAGCGCTGACACACTCAAACTCTCCGGCTAATTTTAACTGCAATCGATTTAGATAACCCTGCATTAAAGGCCCCACATATGCGTTTAATGCAGTCACCATACCCCTTTCGTATTCTTTATACTCGGGCAATACATCACTGGAACAAGTAACAAAAACGTCTTCAAAACACTCAACCAACTGTTTCTGGATTTCCTGCTCCTGAGTATTATCCAGAAAAGAAAATAATAAATTTATCGCTATAGCATGCGGTTTTATTTTGCCTATAGCATCCAGTAGATGATCAACATCCTGTTGCTCTAAAACCTGCAATAATTCACCTTTTGCATTTAATCGGGTATTAATTTCCAAACAATATTCAGCAGGAATCAATGGTGATCGGGACTCAGGCATCAAATTATATAATTCACTTCTCGCCTGACGACCTATTGTTAACACATCAGAAAAACCCTTATTGGTTATATAAACAGTCTTAACACCTTTAGCCTCTAACACCGCATTCGTCGCTACAGTTGACCCATGAATTAACTGCAAGCCTTCATGGGAAAGACCTAACTCACTAATACCCTGCAATATTGCCTGCTCAGGCGCCAGGGGGGTGGAAAGTACTTTATGAATACGAATTGATTTACCATCAAAACAAACAAAGTCTGTAAAGGTACCGCCGGTATCCACACCTAACCAGTGAGTTTTCATCGTTATATTTACACAATTTTAAAAAGTAATATTTTATATGAAAATAAGTAATAGAGTCGGAAAAGGATCTGTGGCACACAAACGTCTTTAATCGGTAAATCTACAATCTTAATGCTTGTATGCTGGGTGTTTCCTGATACTATTTTGCAACATGTCAGCTCTCATTCAAGCAAACAACTTACATCGATACTACGGTGAAACTCTCGCGGTAGAAAATGTATCGATTGAACTTCATCAAGGCGAGATACTCGCTTTACTTGGCCCAAACGGCGCTGGAAAATCCAGCTGCCTACAAATGTTATGCGGTGTATTAGCGCCGAGTGAAGGTGAGATAATAATCAATGGAGTCGACCTTCTCGACAACCCAAATTTAGCTAAAAGGAATATTGGTTACCTTCCTGATAAACCGCCCCTCTATCCTGAACTTACCATAGTTGAATATTTAACTTATGCTGCACAATTACGCAGAGTCAATAACTCACAAATAAAAACCTTGCTTAGTAAGGCTATTCAGAGATGCGGGCTTGAGGGTTATAACAATCGACTTATTGGTAATTTATCAAAAGGTTATCAGCAACGTGTAGGTATCGCACAGGCAATCATTCACCAGCCTGAAATCATTATCCTTGATGAGCCGACTGTAGGACTCGACCCAATTCAAATGCTTGAGATTCGAAAATTAATACTAGAGCTTGGAGAACAGCACGGTATTATTTTATCAACACATATATTGCCGGAAGTACAAGCTGTGTGTAATAGAGTACAAATGATTCATCATGGAAAATCTGTTATTAATAAAAAACTGAGTGAACTTAAACAATCAAATCAGGTAACCTTACGCTTACAGAACGCACCCGGCATTGAGCAGCTTAAAATATTGCCCGGCGTCTCCTCAGTAAGCGAAGCATCAGGTAACCGTTATTTGCTCACTGGAGAAAAACTGGACTTATCACTTGCCGACATAAGTAAACATTGTGTTGATGAAAACTGGGGTTTACTAGAGCTAAGCCCTGTTGAAAACTCGCTAGAACAGATTTTTCTTAACTTAACAACTGGTGATAACACAACAACAGCTCAAACAAAACAGGATGCAGCATGATATTACATATTGCACTTCGAGAGCTACGTAGCCTTTTTCTTAGCCCTCTTGCCTGGATTATATTAGGCGTTATACAGGCCATAATGGCCTGGAAATTCCTGGGTTTTATTGATTATTTTTTCGCATTACAAGCAGAGCTAATTAAAATAAAAAATGCACCTGGGGTAACCGACTTGATTATTGCACCCCTTTTCGATTTTTCTAAAATTTTATTATTAATAATATGTCCACTTATTACCATGCGACTACTCAGTGAAGAAAAACAGAATGGATCATTAAAATTATTACTGTCTTCTCCTGTATCTATGACGGAAATAGTATTAGGAAAATATCTGGGTGCTCTTTCATTTTTTGTTATTGTTATTTTAATCATTGGCCTGATGCCATTATCTCTGTTTTCGTCCACTGATCTGGATATGGGAAAAATTGCATCGGGAATGTTGGGGCAGTTTTTAACCATTGCTGCTTTTATTTCGCTTGGCCTGTTTATGTCTTCACTAAGCAGCCAGCCAGTTAACGCTGCTGTAGGAACATTTGGTTTGTTAATTTTATTCTTTATAATAAATATTGCAGGCAACGCAACCACCGAAGGTAATAATTTTTTTAATTACCTGTCGATAACTCATCATAGTATTCAAATGTTACGCGGCATAGTAAACACCGCAGACGTTGCTTACTTTGTTTTATTTAGCACCGGCTTTATATTGCTTAGTATTCGTCAACTAGACTCGCAAAGGCTACAAAGTTAATGAAAGCCACGCGAAGATCTCACCTACAGCACCGGATCCAACACCTGATTTTTATAGTCTTATTACTAGCATGTATTGGTTTTGCTGGATGGATGAGCAATGAATATAATCAACGTAGCGACTGGACAGCAGGCAAAAGGCATTCTCTGAGTAATGACACATTACTATTATTAAAAGAACTGCCATTTTCTATAAATTTACGTAGCTACCAGGCTGATGACCCTGCACTAAATAAAGCGATTATTGAAATATTAAATCGCTACAAACAAAATAAGCATGATTTTTCGTTTAAATTAATAAATCCAGACATCTTTATAGAACAAGCCAAAGCAGACAATATCAAACATTATGGTCAAACAGTTATAGAATATAATGGACAATTTGAACGAATCGACACTTTATCTGAAGAAAGCATTACTAACGCTTTAATTCGTTTGCACCGTAATAATAAGCCTGAACTTTTATTTGTAAGCCAGCACGGTGAAAGAACTCCTAGCGACACATCACCTGTCGGTTACAGTGAGCTTGCCAGTAAACTCATCAGCAAAGGTTTTAAAATAAGTGAGATAAACTTACTACAAAACGTATTACCTGTAGAAAATAGCGTATTAATACTTGGTTCAATTAACAAACAACTACTAGAAAACGAACAGAATAAAATACTTCAGTATATAAATAATGGCGGGCAGGTCTTATGGCTACAGGACCCTGCAGTGGATGACTCTCAACTGAGCATCGCAGCAGCACTAAACATAAACTTTATTGATGGCGTAGTTGTCGACAACAATCAGGAAGTTAATCGCATGTTACAACTTAGCCATCCTGCCATTATCCCCATACTCGAGTACAAACTTCACCCTATTACAGAAAAAATGAAATACTTCACTTTATTTACAACCGCTACAGCCATATCAAGCAACCCTGAAAATACAAGTGGAAATGAAAATAATCACACAAAACTCAACTGGATAACATCAAACCTTTTGATTACATCAGAAAGCAGCTGGTCTGAAACTGATAATTTCATACTGGGCGTGAAATTCAACAAAGAAAGAGATCTGTTTGGCCCACTAAGTATCGGTATAGCTCAACAACGTCAAATTAAATCTGAAACAGAATTAAATAGCCAACGAGTTGTTATTATTGGTGACACAGATTTCATTGCAAACAACAACCTGGGGAAAGGAGCTAACCTTGAGTTTATTCTTAATACTTTTAACTGGTTAACTAAAAACGATAACCTCATATCTATTTCTCCTAAAAATGCACCCGACGTAAAACTCAATCTCTCAGCTCCACTTGCTGCTATATTAGGACTTCTGTTTTTAATTGCACTTCCTATACTTTTTTTCACTATAGGTGCTGTCACCTGGTTTAAGCGCCACAATAAATAGCATCCTGATATGAATAGTCGAAATCTCGTAAATTTAAGCTTATTAATATTTTTAATTATAGCGATCACTATTTACTCTAATTCAAACAACACTGAGAACAACGCTGCCCGTTTAACCTCTCTTGATATTGATATAATTAATAACATTAAAATACACAAATCAAATGAAAACGATATATTTTTTATAAAAACAGAAGATAATGTATGGCGGATGCAAAAGCCATATCAGATAAAAGCACATCAATTTAGATTAAATACACTCCTCGGACTGACTCAGACACCTGTTAATAAAAGTTACGAAATAGACGATTTAAACTTATCTGACTATGCGCTAGACAAGCCTCGAGCGCATATCAGCTTTAATGAAACAGATATCTATTTCGGCAAAACAAATACGTTAAATAACAAACGTTACTTACTGACACAGAATAAAATGACATTGGTAAACGACCAGACTTACCCTTTAGTTAGCGCCCACGCCACTAGCTTTATAAATTTATCTCTACTCGATCAAAACTTTGAAATAACACAGATTGAAACACCTGAAATAAATCTGCGACTAGATAAAAACAATAACTGGAAATCTTCTGGCAACAACAGCTTAAACGCTGATCAGATACAGTCATTTTTAGAGCACTGGAAATTTGCACAAGCCTTTGCTGTACATGAGCTCGTAAATAAAAAATCTTTGGGAAAAATAGTTATTAGCTCAAAAGATAGAAAAATTATTTTTAATATAACAGATGATGATCCATGGTTAATCCTTTCACTGCCTGAATTAAATATTGAATACCACATCGATAAATCTATGATAAATATTTTGCTTGGCATAATAAAGCCGGACTTAACCAATGCCTGAGTTACCAGAAGTAGAAACATCACGCAGAGGCATTCAACCACACATTCTCAATAAAAAAGTAACTGATGTTATTGTCAGGAATAAAAACCTGCGCTGGCCTATTCCTACTGTTATTAAAAAACAGCTTATCGGCCAGATAATTACAAAAGTTGATCGTCGTGGGAAATACATATTACTTTACACGTCTGTTGGCACCGTTATATTACATCTAGGTATGTCGGGTAGCTTACGCATACTCAATAAATCAGTTGCCGCTGAAAAGCATGACCACTTCGATATAGTTTTTAGTAACAACAAAGTATTACGGCTACGCGACCCTCGACGCTTTGGTTCGGTTTTATGGTCAAAAACTAATCCGTTAAAACATAAATTACTAATTAACCTAGGTCCCGAACCAATTAGCGAAGTATTTACTGCCGAATATTTATTTGCAATCAGTCGCAGCAGAAAAGTGGCCATTAAACCGTTTTTAATGAATAGCCATATTGTAGTAGGTGTCGGTAATATTTATGCAAATGAGTCTTTATTTGCTGCATGTATCAACCCAAAGAGGGCTGCGAATAAGGTTTCATTAAAAAGTTACCAGAAATTAGTACCCAAAATAAAAGCTATTTTACAAAAGTCTATCGAACAGGGTGGCACCACTTTAAAAGACTTTATTAATGAGGACGGTAAACCCGGTTATTTCCAACAAACTCTATGTGTCTATGGCAGAGCTTCAGAACCCTGTACTAATTGTGGTTATCCTGTTAAACAAATTACTCAGGCACAGAGATCTACTTTTTATTGCACTAGATGTCAGAAATAGTTTTTAGCTCTGTTTTCTTATCAAGTGCGTCATTGCCCCTATTTTCTCACCATACCTTTAATTTTCCTGATTTTTATTCTAGGATGCACGTAACTTATACAGAGATGACAAAATGCCAAATAAGCGTAAACGCAAGACCATTGACTTAGGACAGATCATAGGCGCTGTTATTTTTATAGTATTACTTATAGGTTTGATACTATTAGGATTATTTGTTGATAGTGATGGTAACTTTGATAGTAGTTTTTTTGAAGATGTTGGAAGAGTAATGGAAGGCAGGTATTAATTTATTAGCCACAAACCTCTAAGTCTTAGAAACCTGAGATTTATGACTAACAAACTGGATTTAATTAAAGCTTATCAGCTTCTGCCGCTAGATAATCAGCAACACCACTAGGTGTTGCATCCATACCTTTATCACCATCTTTCCAACCAGCAGGACATACTTCACCATGTTCTTCATGGAATTGAAGAGCATCGATCATACGTAACATTTCATCGATATTACGACCCAATGGCAGATCATTTACTACCTGGTGACGAACAGTACCACTAGTATCAATCAGGAATGAACCACGGAAAGCAACACCCGCATCAGGATGCTCAACATCGTAAGCCTGGCAAATTTCATGCTTAACATCCGCCACTAACGTATAACCAACCTGGCCAATACCGCCATCATTAATTGCTGTATTACGCCATGCATTATGAGAAAACTGAGAATCAATAGATACGCCAATCACTTCAACATTACGTTTTTTAAATTCTTCAAGGCGATGATCAAAAGCAATCAACTCAGATGGACATACAAAAGTAAAATCCAGTGGGTAAAAGAAAACTACTGCATTTTTACCTTTAGTTGCATTCTTAAAATTAAAATTATCAACAATTTCACCATTACCTAAAACTGCTGCTGCATCAAAATCTGGCGCTTCACGACCTACTAGTACACCCATGACAGGCTCCTTAGTTATTTATCTCTACTTCTAGCCATAAATAAATATTTACGACCCGGTAGAGGAGTTATTAAAAATTCAGACAGGTAAGATAAAGTTAATTGAGGTAAATTCAAACTGTTTTCTCTCAATCGGACGTAAATAATTTCTATCATGACGATAGATAAAATCAATAGCGGTAATCACTCATACATCTTAAATGGCAATACCCCAATAATTAAGTGGATCAAAATAATCACCGACTTATCCAGGGGCACTTAATAATCATCGAATTCCATTTTTTATTTTGCTTTCGGGCGGAAGACCTTTACCACGTCTTCATTATTCTCTAAAAATGGTCCTTCGATTAAATCAATACAATATGGTATTGCAGGAAAAACAGCGTCCAGACACTCTCGTATAGACTTCGGTTTACCAGGCAAGTTAACAATCAGGCTTTTACCTCTAATACCTGCAGTTTGCCTGGATAGAATAGCCGTTGGAACATACTGCAAACTCACCTGACGCATGAGCTCACCGAACCCCGGCATCATTTTTTCACATACCGCAGCTGTTGCCTCTGGAACCAGATCTCTCGGAGCGGGACCAGTACCACCCGTGGTTACAATTAAACAACAACCCTGTTGATCAGCCATCTCAATCAACGCTTCTTCAACACCTGACTGATCATCAGGAATCACTTTATATACAGGCTCCCACTTTGAAGTCAGATACTCATTCAAAGTATCAATTATGGCCTGACCCGAAAGGTCTTCATATACTCCTGCGCTGGCACGATCTGAAGCTGTTAAAACACCTATTTTAATATTGGACATAATAAAACCTGTAAATAAATATAAGGAATGCATTATATCAATAAATAATCACTTTTTATTTCCTATAATTAAGATATACAGGTAACTAGACCAATCGTTATGAGCAAACCTACTGAAATCGAGCTGAAAACTGCTTTAGTCGCATCCGCTACCATGAAAGAGCACGATAAAGACCCATTCTTTATCGCGAAGACGCTGCTCAACCATAATTACCGCTTAAAGCATTATGAAGAATTACTTAAAGCTGCTGACCGTTATATGAATCACGGACAAGCAGAACATGAGCGTATGAAATTATTAAAGTGCATTGAGCAAATAAAGGACATCGAAAGCAGGACAGGCAATATCCCAAATGAGAGCTTTGGACTGGAATAAAACTGCAAACATCAAATTTCAAATTTCAAATTTTCTGTTTAATTACAAACAACCTCGGGGCTTTCAGTTTTGATCACATATCAGGTATGACTTTCGCTTCACCCAGGCCTCTTTTATCTGATGCGGCGGTCATTTTTTTATTCTTCTTATCCCAAACCACTAACTGCATATTACCCCAGCTACGTTTTGCCTGTTTTAAAACATGTTTCTTATTTTGTAATATTAATACGGTTTCTTTACTAAAAGCACCTGGCTCATAAGAAACCCTGTCAGGTAAATACTGATGGTGAAATCTTGGCCCATTTACAATGCCTTCAGCATCTTCCCCAAAATAAAACCTTAAACTCCCCAGCAATACCATAGTAATTATCTGACTGCCACCAGGTGAGCCTATAACCGCCATGCGTTCATCCGTTTCAAGAAAGGTAGGTGACATGCTAGATAACATACGTTTTCCCGGCTCAATCGCATTAGCTTCTGCTCCGACTAAACCATAGGCATTTGCCACGCCTGGTTTGGATGAGAAATCATCCATTTCATCATTAAGCAAAACGCCGGTTCCAGGCGGCACAAAACAGGAACCAAAAGGATAGTTAACTGATAATGTAGCCGAGACTTTATTTCCCTGTTGATCTATCACAGAAAAATGCGTTGTATCTTTGCTATTATTTTCATGCACAACACCAGGCAATAAATTACTAGGCATGGCTTTATCTGGGTGAATACTTGCAGCTAACCCAGCTGCATAGTCTTTACTTAATAACCGCTCTACAGGTACAGACACATAATCCGTATCTCCCAGAAACTGGGCTCTGTCACGATACGCTCTACGCATTGCTTCAATAGTTAAATGAATAAACTGAGGTTTATCAAGATTGCTTAAAGGGTAATGAGATAACTGGTTTAGAATTTCTACCAATGCGATACCACCTGAAGAAGGTGGTGCAGCAGAGGTAATTTTCATTTCATGAAACTGCCCGGTAATGGGTCTTCTTTCTATAACAAAATATTTCTTTAAGTCCTCATGGCTCCAGATTCCCCCCGCGTCTTTAACGCCACTAATAAATTTTTCAGCAAGTTCACCTGTATAAAAACCCGCTGATCCTTTTTCAGCAATGATTCTTAAGGTTTTTGCCAGATCAGCCTGTTTAATAACATCACCCTCATCAGGCACATTATTATTTTTTAGAAAAATTTTTGCCGCTGCGGGTGATGCCCTGAGTGCAGTCAATCTAAAGCCTGCCATGCGCTGATAATGCTTGTTAACTTTAAAACCATTTTCCGCATATTCAATGGCTGGTTGTAAACTTTGTTTAAGAGTTAATTTACCGTATTTTTTTGATAAATGCTCAAGCGCTGCGGGAACACCGGGAATACCCGCAGATAGCGCTCCGTCCATTGAAGCTCGCGGTACCACATCACCGTTTTCATCAAGATACATATCTCTATGGGATTTTAAAGGGGCTTTTTCACGCCCATCAATCATGGTTTCAAAGCCATCACTACTTCGGTGTAATAACCAGAAACCGCCACCGCCTATGCCCGAACTGTAGGGTTCAACCACAGCCAGAGCTGCACTAATAGCAACCGCCGCATCAAATGCATTACCACCTTGCGCCAGAATTTTTTCACCGGCTTCAGTAGCAAGTGGATGCGCTGTAGCAATGCCTGCCGCAGCATGCAGATTAGAAGAAAAAACGAACAATAATATGGCTAATGTTTTTCTCATCTTTCGTCCTTTAGACAAACCCCGTGTTTGCCTTGAATTGTCTGATTTACGGTTTCTAATTACATCTTAAAACTAAAAAAAAGGCCCCTTAAAGGAGCCTTTTTTCAAACATTAGAAGGGTTATGCTTCCCCGGTGAGCTTTTTGTATTTCTCCATCAGCTCATCTTCGCTTTCTTCATGATCTGGGTCTTTGGGAATACAATCGACCGGACAAACTTCTACACACTGAGGTGTATCATAATGCCCTACGCACTCTGTGCATTTATTTGGGTCAATTTCATAAATTTCATCACCGGCTTCAATTGCCTCATTTGGACATTCCGGTTCACATACATCACAGTTAATGCATTCGTCAGTTATGATCAATGCCATTTTTTAGCCCTACATTTAAAATTTTAAGAGTCTCACGGGGAGACCGGTAATATTAGTCGATGATTATACCCTAAATCAGCTTATTTCGCCCTTACTCGTAACAAGTCTTTATTTTGTATACTTACTACTCAGCTCTTTTACAACTAAAGAATTCACAAATTCTGACACATCACCATGATGAGATGCTATCTCCTTCACCAATGAAGATGAGATAAAACTGCTCTTTTCTGATGGTGTGAGAAATAATGTCTCTATTTCTGGCGCCAGATGCCGGTTCATACTTGCAAGCTGCATTTCAAATTCAAAATCCGAAACTACCCGTAACCCCCTGAGGATCACGTGTGCCCGACGGTTACGTACAAAATCCACCAGCAAATCCGAGAAACCACAAATTTCGACGTTATTATGTTTCTGCAACACCTGCTCCGCAAGCCGAATTCGATGCTCTAAATCAAACAAAGGCGCTTTTGAGGGACTTGCTGCTATAGCGACAATGACTTTATCGAATAAACCGGAAGCTCTGGACACCAGATCACTGTGACCATTAGTAATCGGGTCAAACGTTCCCGGGTAGACGGCTACCACTGACATACTTTTTCCTCTTTAGTAATTACAGCCTGATAACAGTACTCTAATTAGATATAAAATTTCGCCTGACTAGATAATAGCTGACCTGACCAGCTTTTTTCTCTCTTACTACATTCCAGTTTTCAGGCAATACAGGCAAATCCTGTTTACGATGCATTTCCAGATATATACAGGCAAACTCGGAAAGGTATTGATTGTTTTCCAGCAACTCACAAACCTGTGCCAGATAGTCACTATCAAACGGTGGATCAATGAAAACAACATCATATTGTGTCGCCGCCTGTGAGTTTAACCAGTTTAATGCATCGTACTGCAATAACTGCACATTTTCTGCTTTCAAATCTCGAATATTTACAGACAATATTTCTGCAGCCTGGCGCTGTTTTTCAATCATCGTTACAGATGCAGCACCTCGAGAAGCCGATTCAAAACTCAATGCGCCACTGCCCGCAAACAAATCAAGACAGTGCGCGCCTGGCAAATCATTTTGCAACCAGTTAAACAAGGTTTCACGGACTCTATCAGTAGTCGGTCTTAAACCAGGCAAATCAGCCACCTGCAAAAAACGACTGCGCCACTTACCACCAATAATGCGTAATTTACCTGCTGAGGATTTTCTTACTTTTTTAGACATTTGTATTTATCACAAAGAGCAAAATCATTCACTCTTTGCACCTACAATTACCGTTAACATTTTGTCTGGATGAATTCTACGCCTTAATGCATCATCAACTTTTTTCTTATCCTGCAAATTAACTCTACCCACAAATGTATCAAGATAATCTAGTGGTAAATTATAGAAGCCTATTACTGATAAATATTCGACAATTTTTTTATTACTATCTATTCGTAATGGAAAACCACCGGTTATATTTTTTAAACTATCTCCAAGTTCATCTACTTCAGGCCCTTGAGAAACATATTTATTCAACTCAGCATGCACTATCCCCATTGCCTCATCCAGCTGATCGTTACGCGTTTTTAAACCAATCATGAACGGCCCTTGCGCACGCATAGGTGAGAAATAACTATAGACACTGTAAGCCAGTCCACGCTCTTCACGTACTTCCTGCATTAACCTTGAACCAAAACCACTTCCGCCAAACGCATGATTGCCCAGGTATAAAGCATGATAATCCGCATCCCCCCTGGCCATTCCTATCTGCCCCATCAACACACTGCTTTGTCTGGATGGAAAATCAATATGTATGGTTTTAGATTCTGTTAATGGTTTAACCGCGGGTAATTTTTTTGCATGTTGACCAGAAGGCAAACCTGCGACCAGGTCAGTAGCAATTTTTTCTGCTTCTGCTTTTGTTAATTGCCCAACAATACTAATCACTGCATTTTTTGCGACATAATACTTTTTATAAAAATCCTTAAGGTGATTCAGTTTTAGTTTTTTCAAACTAGCTTCAGTGCCATCACTTGGTAACGCGTAAGGATGATCACCATAAAGCTCTGAATAAAACCGTAACGAACCAATAGTCGATGGTGACTGCTTGCCCGCTTTTACGGAAATTTTTAATCTTTCTATTTCACGACTAAAAGACGATTTTGAAAATGTCGGTAAAGTTAATATGTTTTTCAGGTTAATTAATGCAGGCTGCAAATATTTATCGTCACGTAAGCTACGCACACTTAACCATGCCATATCTTTTAAAGACCCATTACCAAACGAAGCACCAACCGCTTCAAACTTTTCGGCCAGCACCTGTGCATCATCCCCTGCCGCACCTTCGGATAACAAACCATTTGTCATTAATGCCGTGCCCGACAGGTCTTTACCCATTTCTGCATCACGTGCACTGCCTGCATCAAAAACAATGCGTACATCAACCATTGGAATATCGTTAGATGGAACAAAATAAACATCTGAACCATTTTTAGTTTGCCAGTGCTGAATATCTGGAGAAGCAACTACCTGCCCCATCATTAATAAACAACCTGCAATGATTATGCTTTTATTAATGACCATGACGACCTCCAGATACACTAATGCCTTTTCTTTGTTTATTGGTATCCGTTGATTGCGGATCTAAAACTGCAACAGTCAGACTGTCGTCCTGTAGATATTTTTTTGCTACCGCTCTAACCTGTTCAGCAGTGACCTGCTGAATATTTTTCAGATATTCATCTTTTTTCTGCCAGCCCACACCAACTGTTTCTAATGTCCCTAACTGCATGGCCTGATAAAAAACAGAATCTTTTTCATATACAGATGATGCCATTACCTGCGCTTTCACACGATCAAGCTCCTGCAATGATGGCAATTCTTTCTGAATAGTTGTAATTTGTTTTTTAATAGCTGACTCCAGTTGTTTAATCGTATGCCCTTCACGCGGCGTACCGTCAAACAAAAACAGGGTTTGTTGCCTTGCGTAAGGGTCATAACCCGCACCCGCAGACGTTGCAACTTCACTACCCCTGACCAGTCGCTGACTTAAACGACTACTATCTCCGCCATCAAGCACTCCTGCAAGAACCTCCAGTGCATATATATCTTTTTCGTCTTGTGCCGTATTCATAACCGGCACTTTATAACCCATCAATAAATAAGGTACTTTTGCCGGTACCTTAACGGTGATTCGACGCTCACCCAGCTGCTCAACTTCACGACGCGGCTTTGGTGGCACAATATTAGATGGCTTTAAAACGCCGAAATATTTTTCTGCCCAGTTTTTAATTTGCTCAGGATCAACATCACCCGCAACAACCAGCGTCGCATTATTTGGCGCATACCAGGTTTTATACCACTTACTCAAATCTTCCAGACGCATGCTATCCAGATCTTCCATCCAGCCAATAATGGGCTGCTGATAACTTGAGTTAATAAATGCCGCCGCATTAAAACGCTCATATGTTAAAGAAGTCGGTTTATCATCTGTACGAGAACGTCGTTCCTCTTTGATTACCTCAATTTCTTTTTTAAACTCATCTTCATTTAACTGTAAATGTCGCATGCGATCAGCTTCATGCTGCAAACATAACTCTAAACGATCACTGGATATACGTTGAAAATAAGCCGTATAATCTTTGCTGGTAAAAGCATTCTCACTACCACCATTAGCAGCAATGATTTCAGAAAACTCACCGGGCTTTAAATTCTTAGTACCTTTAAACATCATATGTTCGAGCGCATGCGAGACTCCGGTCACCCCATCATATTCATAAGAGCCCCCCACTTTGTACCATACCTGTGATACTGCTACCGGTGAACGATGATCAGGTTTGACCAACACTTTCATGCCGTTATCCAGCATGAAACTGTAAACACCCGATTGACTTAAATTACTGCCCTGTTTGATGTTATCAGGCTGTCCTGAATTTATTTCAGCAACATGTTGCGGGTTTGTTTGACAAGCCGATAAGCCAAACAATGCCCCTGTGAGCGCATAAACAACTCTATATTTCTTTAATATCATTCAATTTGTCCGATTAATTTTGATTTTCGCCTCTTAGAATGACTATGAAGCTTAACCTTAGTTCCACGCGATGATAGGATAAGCTCCTCCTGATATACAAGTTATTTAATAAATTATGTTTGGTTTTTTACGCCGCAATAAAGAAAACTCTGAAGTTACTTCTGAGACTGACAATGAGACATCAAGCAAGCTTATTGATGAATCCCATGAGCCTGTAACTCAAACATCACAACTAGCAGTAAAGTCTGGTGCTTCATTTACACCTGGCGGGCAACGTGCATCCGCAACACCACCACCTGCACCAACTCAGGTAGAAACTGAAACGACAATTGTTGCAGATGAGCACACTGAAACCCCATCATCCACAACTAACGCACCGTCAGTTGAGCCAACAACTAATGAACAACAAGCTGAAGATTCTGAAGTAAAACCGGTAGCAACTAAATCTGGATCATCCTTCAGCCCACCGACTGCTGAAGAATGGGCTAGAGCAAAAGAAGAAAGCACATTCGATTATCTTAAAGATAGTCTTGGAAAAACCCGTGCTGGCTTAACCGATGGCATGGCAGACCTGTTACTAGGTAAGAAAACCATTGATGAAGACTTACTTGAGGAGCTGGAAACACGCTTACTTTCTGCCGATGTCGGAGTAGAGGCCACTACTCGTATTATCACTGACCTTACAAAACGTATTTCACGCAATGAACTTAATGACCCGGTTGCCCTGTTTAACGCGCTATGTGATGACATGGTTGAGATTTTACAACCTGTAGATAAACCGCTAGTTATCGAAAACAGAAAATCCCCCTTCGTTATTCTGGTGATAGGCATAAATGGCGCTGGCAAAACCACCACCATCGGCAAACTGGCTAAACGCTTTCAAAATCAGGGTAAGTCAGTCATGCTTGCTGCTGGTGACACTTTCCGTGCAGCTGCAGTAGAACAATTACAAACCTGGGGTGAACGAAATGAAATTGCGGTTGTCGCTCAGGGCACGGGGGCAGATTCAGCCTCAGTGATTTATGACGCGATTGAGTCAGCCCAGTCTAAAAACATAGATGTAGTTATTGCTGACACCGCTGGACGTTTACATACTCAAAGCAACCTGATGGATGAGTTAATAAAAATCAAACGGGTAATGGGTAAACTTGATAACGCTGCACCCCATGAAACATTACTGGTTATGGACGCCGGTTTCGGCCAGAACGGTTTAATACAGGCTCAACAGTTTAATGATGCAATGGGCTTAACAGGATTAGTGCTCACCAAACTGGATGGAACAGCTAAAGGCGGCATTTTATTAGCCATTGCAGAAAAGCTGGCCACGCCCATCCGTTTTATCGGTGTGGGTGAAGGCATTGATGACTTACGTGAATTCCATGCAACTGAATTTGTTAATGCATTATTAGACAAAATACCTGATTAATAATCAGAACATTCATGACTAACTAAATACATAAGATGAATTAATAAATGCGAAAGGAAAGCAAATTGAAAAAAATATTGATTCTCGCAACATGTATACTCGTAAGCTCATGCCAGTCATTACATTCTGACGACCCCACTTCAATTGCCTTTGATATCCCCGACGGTTCAGTATTAAGCCTGAATAAGAGCCTTCCCATAGATGCGGGAAATACTCATACTATTATTCAAGAGGGTAAAGTCACCACCGATAAAAACAAAGATCTGTACAACATTAGTTGCAGTCTGGAAATGAAAGCTTTTGGGCCTCGCACAATTAATCCAGACACGTTTGAAATCCGCCGCACTGAAGACGGGCAGGAACAGGCATCTGGCCCAAACATTATCCATTATTATACGGAAGTTTATTTATATTCAGATCATAACTCAGACATTATAAAACTGGTTTGCTCCGTATGGGCTGACAGACTTGATGGCAGTTTTCCAGTTTCAGAAATGCAAAAAGCATTAGGTGATTATTTTAGCTTCACCTTTCCTGAACAAAACCAATAACAAACACATCTAACTACTGATTTTGAGCTATATCTTTTCACCATCAATAACTTAGTGCAGAATAGCTCACATGATTCGTTTTGATAATGTCAGTAAGCGCTACCCCGGTGGTCATGAAGCGCTAAGCAATGTGAGCTTTCACCTCCCCCGTGGTGAAATGGCCTATTTAACAGGTCATTCCGGCGCAGGAAAAAGCACACTACTCAAACTTATTGCTTTGATTGAGCGACCCAGTCGTGGAAATCTGGTTTTAGACGGCATAAACTTAAGCAGTGTTTCCAACCGAAAAATTCCTTACATCCGTAGAAATATAGGCATTATTTTTCAAAATCATCATCTTCTTTATGATCGCACCGTTTTTGACAACGTCGCTTTACCTCTCATTATTGCAGGTTACCAGCATAAAGAAATCGGCAAACGTGTTCGTGCGTCTCTTGATCAGGTTGGTTTATTAAATAAAGAAAAATCGGCTCCCATCACATTATCTGGAGGTGAACAGCAAAGGGTGGGCATAGCTCGAGCTATAGTTCACAAACCCGGTTTACTTTTAGCTGATGAACCTACTGGTAACCTTGACCCTGAGTTATCAAAAGAAATAATGGAGCTTTTTGCACGTTTTAATGATGTCGGTGTTACCGTACTTATTGCTAGTCACGACCTGAAATTAATTGAAGAAATGGGCAGCCCTGTAGTGAGCCTGAATAACGGACGGCTTTCTCACAATGACCTGGAAATTACAAGCCATGGTTAAAACAGATAGCAATCAGTTAGCCAAAAGCAGCCCGTTTAAAGCCTGGGCGATTAACCATCTGCGCACCCTTATCGCCAGCCTTGGCACAATGACACGACAACCAGCATCTTCACTAATGACCATTGCAGTAATTGCGATTGCTCTCGCTCTACCCGCAGGCATGTTTGTATTGTTAAATAATGCAAGCAATATTAGCGTTGGCTGGGATAACAGCGCCCAGATATCCGTTTTTCTAAAACATGATGTAACAGAGAAGCAGGCCAAAAAATTAATGGGTAAGTTACGCCTGTATAATGATGTTAATCAGATCTCTATGATTAATAAGAAACAGGCACTTAATGAGTTTAAAAAAATATCCGGCTTTGGTAATGCTATTGAAGCGCTTGGTAACAACCCGTTACCTCACGTACTGACAATACAACCTGTTGTTGATGCTAATCGACCTGATAAAATTCGCCATCTTCTTAAACAGTTAAATAAACATAAACAGGTAGAACTAGCGCAATTAGATTTACAATGGGTAAAACGTTTATTTGCTATGCTGGAAATTGCTCAACGTGCAATTTGGGTGATTGCCAGCCTGTTGGGCATAGCCGTATTACTAGTTGTTGGTAATACTATACGACTCGATATTCAAAACCGCCGTGAAGAAATTGAAGTAACAAAACTCATTGGTGGCACTGATGCCTTTATTCGACGTCCTTTCCTCTATACCGGTTTATGGTATGGCATTGGCGGTGGTGTATTTGCCTGGCTCCTCACGTCATTATCAATCGGACTACTGGACAACTCTGTAGAACACCTTGCTAATTTATATAACAGCGGTTTTCAACTTAAAAGCCTAAGCCTGGCTGAGGGCGTGAATCTGATAGGTTTTAGCTGTTTTCTTGGCCTGTTTGGGTCATGGATTGCTGTAGGTAGACACTTAAGTGAGATAGAACCAAGCTAAGCTACGCATATACATTCTTATGGGGCTGAAAACGATTATTCGGTCCCATAAAAATAAGCACAAAAAGAATTAAATCTCGATTATTCTCCCACCTCCAGCGTTATGTCATACAAATTTCATATCAACTGCTATATTTCAGATAGACCGCTATAAACTATCGACTAGACGCATTACCAGAATAGAAAAATTGTGGCAATTTGGGACTATTATTTAAATATAAAAATTAAAAAGTGAACAGACTTCAGGCTCTCAGGGATACAGAGCAGGTTAGAGAGCCATAAAATTATGTCATCAGAAGCACAACGGGTTCTACTTATTGATCATTCCGGCACCAGCCTGGCTATTATTAGCAAACTGATTGTCAAAAATATTCCCAATGTCATTGTGGATGCGGCTATGAATGTGGGCGAAGCCTTTCGCCTACTGACTGAGCACAAATACGCCTTAATCACCTCATCCAGAAATCTGCCAGATATCGATTGTCATGAGATGATAAACAAGATTCGTCATGAGTTGGGCGTAAAAACCACCCCCCTGATTGTTATTTCAGGAGAAAAAATGGGGATTTACGAAGAGCAAATGGCCTGTAACCTGGTAAATGGTTACTTTGATAAGAAGCTGGGCCAACAAAAGCTAGTCGACTATATTAATTCATTTTTGAACACTGATCCGCCAAAGGCATTGATTACTGGTAATATTTTATATGTTGAAGACAGTGCCACAGTAGCCCTGGCCACAAAAAACCTGCTCAGCAAACATGACTATAATTACCTGCACGCTATAAATGCGGAACAGGCTCTGCAACATATTCAGCATTCATTCATTAAAGATAATATCCAGCCCTTTGATTTACTCTTAACAGATATACAGCTCGAAGGGCATATGAGCGGAAGAGATCTTATTCGTGAGATTCGTCATGGACTCGGTCTGGGTTATGAACAATTGCCTATATTAGTGACTACATCTAGTAATTTCGATGCAGACCCTGGGGGGCTGAACCGAATCTTCTCATCCGGGTCCAATGATATTCTTGAGAAACCCGTCAGAGAACCTATGTTAATAGCCAGATTAAACAACTTATTAATGCTGCGTAAACAGTTTTTAGAGATTCACCACCCGAATAACTCTTTAGCAATGAACCAGTAAAACCCCTTTCTGTAAACCTCTTAGGCAGCCCCAGCCTATTAAACAACCTTTCATGTTCGTATATTAGATTGAACTTATGCAGGCATTAGCACTCTAATAAAAAGAGTGCTAATATGAGCGCAGAATTTTGGAGTTGATATGTCAAACGAACTGGTACTTGCAACTAACCACCTACCTATTTCAAGCGGTAGCCTGGATCAATTTATTCAGAATGCACAAGCTTTTCCTATGCTTACAGCAGAGGAAGAACGTGAGTATGGCTATCGCCTGTCGGAACATGGCGACCTGGAAGCAGCTCAAAAATTGATTATGTCGCATCTCCGTTTTGTTATTCGTATTGCCCGTGGTTATCAGGGATATGGTCTACCAATGGCTGATCTGGTTCAGGAAGGCAACGTTGGCCTGATGAAGGCGGTTAAACGTTTCAGCCCTGATCATAATGTACGACTGGTTTCTTTTGCTGTTCACTGGATTCGCGCAGAGATTCATGAATATGTACTGAAAAACTGGCGCATCGTTAAAGTAGCCACGACCAAAGCCCAGCGTAAACTATTCTTTAATCTACGCAGCTCTAAAAAACGTCTTGGCTGGTTTACAGCAGAAGAAGTTGAAGGTGTTGCTAAAGACCTTGGTGTTAAACCTGAAACTGTACTGGAAATGGAGTCACGTCTAAGCAACTATGACATGGCTTTTGATGCCACTTCGGATGATGACGATGACGCAATGATTGCGCCATCTACGTATCTGGCAAGCCCGACTCATGATCCTGCGCAACAACTGGAATCATCAGACTGGCAACAACAGCGAAGCGACGCATTGTCTGAATCGATGCAAACTCTGGATGATAGAAGTCGTGATATTTTGATGTCTCGTTGGATGAATGATGACAATAAAGCAACGCTTCATGAGCTTGCAGCAAAATACGGCGTTTCTGCCGAACGCATACGTCAGCTAGAAAAAAATGCTATGAAAAAAATTCGCAATTGTCTTGAAGCATAATACATAACCAACAAAACATTAACTCCAAAAAAGGCGCTTATACAGCGCCTTTTTTTATAAAATCAATTAAGAGATAAGTTTTATGGAGACCAATGCTTACCAGACACCACAAGCAGATTTATCAACTGTAAGTGATATCAATGCCACTTATTACGTTGTTTCCATAAAAAAATTCATCACACTTTATATATCAACACTTGGTGTTTATGGTATCTACTGGTTTTATAAAAACTGGTCTTTACACAAGACCACAACCAACTCAAATGCCTGGCCCGTTATGCGAGGCATATTTTCAATATTCTTCACGCATTCTCTTTTTAGAAACGTAAACGAAACTCTTGAAAAGAAAGATATCCCATACAGCTGGGATCACAGCCTTCTTGCAACCACATACGTAGTAAGTGCTATTTTTTCAAACATTAGTGACAGGTTATCATCAGAAAGCATCGGCTCACCCATTACAGATTTTGCTGGCTTCATATTCACCGGACTAATGGCACTGGCTTTATACAAAGCTCAAATTGCAATTAATACAGCTTGTGACGACCCTCAAGGTTTAACAAATAATCACTTCAGTCCCGCAAATATTGCATGGATTATTTTAGGTATTGCATTATGGGTGTTAATTTTTATTGGTATGAGTTCATATCTTTAGATTAATAGCTGATATGAACAAGTTAGCCCCTGGAATTCAACAGAACATAATGAAACGCATCATTAAGATATTTACTACCCGGATCACGCTAAATTTTTTTAAGGTGAAGAGCAATCAAGCCATGTTTAACGGGTAAAACTTTTATTAATAATTTACTGTAAATTTAAACCCATATTATGATTTGGTTTGTTTGTTTTTTATCTGTTCAACCGCAATGGAAAACTCGCCAGCCACACGACCCTCCTGAGAAACCTTTGATTCTCTTTGTATTGTTTTCCATGCATGCCCGTAAACTATCTCATAACTTGCAGGAATAACTCCGTTTTTTCTATATTTTTCATAATGAGTTATAACTCTTTTTAATTTCCCTGGTGTAACCAAACCTTGCTCAACAGCTTTCTTCTGATTTTTTAAAATAGTATTTGCACCAATAGATTTCAGATCAAGCATAACCGACTTCACATCCTGATAGGTTAGCGTGAGCAAATCCATATCCATAACTGGCTCAGCTAAACCCGCCTGAATCAGCTCATCACCTAGATCATGCATATCAGTAAAATCATTAACATGTGCGTGTGAATCAACCTGTTCCCAGCTTTTCTTCAACTCTTTTAATGTGTCTGGACCAAAGGTTGAAAACATTAATAACCCGTCAGGTTTTAAGAGTCGCTTAAATTCTGCAAATACTTTTTTATAATCACACCACTGCAACATCAGATTCGAAAATATTAAATCAACAGATTCATCTTGCAGAGGTATATCTTCAGCATCGGCACATATTAAAGCTGGTTTTCTCAACCAGCCACCTTTGCTTTTAGTTTGCTTTAACATTTCAGGAGATAAATCTAATGACAGCACTTTTGCTTTTTTATATTTTTTTAATAAATCCTGTGTGCCCCAGCCTGTGCCACATCCCACATCCAGGACTACTGATGGTTTTATGTTAGTTAAATCAAGACGCTGCAATAACTCTTTACAAACATTACGCTGTAATACGGCTGAAGACTCATAACATATTGCCTTTGCATCAAAATGCTGCTGGATACGATGTTTTTCTGATTGACTCATATATACCAATTATTTATTTATGGATGTACGCCAGTGATTTTAAAAGCTGTTCAATAAATTCATCTGTGTGTGATAAAAAAGCGGCATGCCCTGCATTATTAAAAACCGTTACATTATTCAGTTCTTCAGCTAACTGTTTTTTCACCAGACCATCCTGTCCACCAAGCACCCAGTTAACAGGCAACTTTATTTTTTTTAACTGACTACGTAAATCAACCTGTTTCAGAATTTCCAGCCCCGCATCAAGATTAGCCTCATCAGGTCTGGGTTGTTGTAAAATTTTTTCCCTTAGATCCCGTAAAACAAGCCTTCCTGACTCGGAACCCTTAACCTGCAATGAAAGAAAGCGACGAATTGTACCTGAAAAATCTTTTTTCAGTGACTGAGAAAACTGTTCAAAAACACCCGACTCAATTCCGCATCCCCAGTTATCTTTAGTAACAAAACAGGGGTTACTACTGACCAGTGTTAAGCCACTGATTTCCTCTGGATGATTCATCGCCAACTGTATACACGGTAGACCACCTAATGACCAACCGATTAAATATAACGGCTGATCCTGAGTGTATAACGCTTTTATCTGTTTGCATTTTTCAAACAAATCTTCAGTCAGGTTTTGCAAGCCTGATAAAGATTCACCAACTCTTTCCCCATGCCCAGGCAAATCAAAAACCTCAGCATCAATCCAGTCAGGTAATTTATCTACTACCGGTTTCCATACACTGCTATTCATTGCCCAGCCATGCACAAATAAGCAGGTCACTTTAGAATCAGGCCTTAGCATAGCATTTCACCGTTGTTTCATTTCGTGCTAAATTGCGCGCTGTATTCATTATTACCTATTGGACTTATTTGTGGATCTATTACAGCAACCCATTATACTTATAATTGGCTTCGCCCTGTTCGGCTATTTGCTCGGTTCAGTTTCTACTGCCATTATAACTTGTAAAATAATGGGTTTATCCGATCCTAGAACAGTTGGCTCAAACAATCCCGGCGCCACCAATGTACTTCGAGCGGGTGGCAAAAAAGCCGCTATCATTACACTTCTTGGCGACATGTTAAAAGGTCTAATCCCTGTCTTAATAGCTGTATTGCTAAATATGCAATATGAAGTTATTGCCGCGACCGCTGTAGCCGCATTTTTAGGACACCTATACCCTCTTTATTATGGTTTTAAAGGAGGTAAAGGTGTAGCAACAATACTTGGTGTATTACTTGGTATTCACTGGATGCTGGGGTTAGGCACCATTGGTATCTGGTTATTTATGGCGCTAACTTTACGTTATTCCTCATTATCTGCACTGGTTGCAGCCAGTGGGTCACCTGTTTTAGCGTGGTTTATTACGCAATCACCTGTTATAACGGTTTGCGTGGTTTTTATGGCGCTGATGCTGATCTGGCGACATAAGAAAAACATACAGAACCTACTATCAGGCAATGAAGATAAGATCGGTTCAAAGAAAAAATAAACAAATTACCCTGTTCAGACACATCTCCATCGATCGCTCTTATCTTGTTCCCATGCTCCTGCGTGGGAACACCGTCAGTTAATCTGTTATTTTAAATCATTATTTATTTTAGATATGCATTCCCACGGAGGACCGTGGGAACGAGACGAAAATAAACAAATTACCCTGTTCAGACACATCTCCATCGATCGCCTTTATCTTGCTCCCATGCTCTTGCGTGGGAACACAGTCAGTTAATCTGTTATTTTAAATCATTATTTATTTTAGATATGCGTTCCCACGGAGGACCGTTGGAACGAGACAACAAGACGAACGAAAGACCCTTAATGATCTGAAAGAGATTACACTGTTCAGGCACATATCCATCGGGGACTGAGCATCTTTCCCGCTCTGTCCCCTAAACCCATACCACTATGAGCTGATAGTGTCATTTATCGACCCCGTAAAACTCTTGATGGCATCAATAAGGGGACAGAGCGCAAAAGGCGCGTTCTTTCCCCGATGGAGATGTGCCTGAACATTGTGAACTCAACCAATCGCTTCTAACTCACTCATCGGCCATCTCGCTCTCACGTTAATTGCTAAAGGCTCCGATTCTCCTGCTTCCAGTCTCAAACACCCTGCATACGCAATCATCGCACCATTATCTGTACAAAACTCAACCCGCGGATAAAACAACTCACCGCCTTCTTTTTCCATCATTGCCTGCAATGATGCTCGCAAACTCAGATTTGCTCCAACACCACCCGCAATCACCAGTGCTTTTGCTCCTACCTGCTGGATAGCCCTACGACACTTAATCATTAATGTATCAACCACAGCCTCTTCAAAAGCTCGACAAATATTAGCCTGTGTCTGTTCATTATCATTACCCTGCTCAACTTCTTTTTGCCAGGTATTAAGACTAAACGTTTTCAACCCGCTAAAACTAAAATCCAGCCCCGGTCGATCACACATCGGGCGTGGGAACTTATAAATACCTGTCTTGCCCTGCTCAGCTAACTTAGCCAGAATTGGGCCACCGGGATAACCTAAACCCAACATTTTTGCAGTTTTATCAAAAGCCTCACCTGCAGCATCGTCCAGGCTTTCACCTAACAACTCATATTGACCAATACCTTTAACCTCTGCCAGTAAGGTATGCCCTCCGGAAACCAGTAGGGCAACAAACGGAAATTCTGGTGCCTCTGCCTCTAACATAGGCGCCAGTAAATGCCCTTCCATATGATGCACAGCCACCGAAGGCACCCCCAATGCCATTGACATTGCCCTGCCCGTACAGGCCCCGACCATTAGCGCCCCCATCAAACCTGGGCCAGCGGTATATGCTATTCCGTCTAATTCTGTTTTTGCAACCTCTGCCTTCTGCAAAACCTGCTCGGCCAAAGGTAATAAATATCGCACATGGTCCCGCGATGCCAATTCCGGAACCACCCCACCATATTCACCATGCAGGGCAATTTGTGAATGTAAGACATGGGCAAGTAGCCCTCGTTCCGTGTCGTACACGGCTAATCCTGTTTCATCACAGGAGGATTCAATACCTAAAACGATCATTCTTTACATTATCCTGGAATTTATTCATATTTAATTTGGAAATTATCGCTCAAGGGGCTATAATCCCGCGGTTCCACGATACCGGATTGGACAGCCAATCGATATCTGTTAATAAATTAAGTTCTATTTTAGAGTGAGAGTTCTGAATGCCACAAGTAAAAGTTAAAGACAACGAGCCGTTTGACGTTGCTCTACGTCGTTTTAAACGTTCATGCGAAAAAGCCGGTATCTTAACCGAGATCCGCCGTCGTGAGTGCTATGAAAAGCCCACAACAGAACGTAAGCGTAAAGCAGCAGCAGCTGTAAAACGTAACCTGAAGAAATTATCGAAAGAGCGCGAGCGTTTAACTCGTAATCCTCATCGTCGTCGCTAATAAAGCATCGCTATGAGTGATATGACTCTCAAGCAAAACCTGACTGCTGATATGAAAGCCTCCATGAAAGGTGGAGACAAAAAGCGTCTTGGCGTCATTCGTTTAGTACTCGCAGCTATCAAGCAGATAGAGGTTGATGAACGAATTGAGCTTGATGATGATCGAGTACTTGCTGTACTCGATAAAATGGTTAAGCAACGTCGTGAATCTATCAGCCAGTATAAAGATGCGGGCAGAGACGATTTATGGGAACAGGAAGAATACGAAGTTTCAATTTTACAAGACTTCCTGCCTGAAGCCCTGAGCGATGAAGAAATAAGCCAGATGATCAGCAAAGCCATTGGTGATACCGGCGCCGAGTCTATAAAAGACATGGGCAAGGTAATGGGCATTCTTAAACCCCAGATGCAAGGCCGTGCTGATATGGGTGCGGTGAGCGGAAAAATAAAAGCTCAATTAAACGCTTAACTTATTTCAAAAGTTACAACGCATTTATCCTGTCATCCCCGAATGCATTTGGCGGGGATCCAGTGTCTTTAAGGTCGCTAGATTTCCGATACTTGCCATTCGGAAATGACAAAAACAAAAGACTTTGAACATGACTGAATTAAAAAACGATCGTTTTCTTCGCGCCCTACTAAAACAACCTGTAGACAAAACACCCGTTTGGATAATGCGTCAAGCAGGCAGGTATTTACCTGAATATCGCGCAACCCGTGAACAGGCTGGTGACTTTATGAGCCTGTGCATGAACCCGGATCTGGCTTGCGAAGTAACCATGCAACCATTAAGACGCTTCGATCTTGATGCCGCTATTTTATTTTCAGATATTTTAACCATTCCTGATGCTATGGGCCTGGGTTTATATTTTGAAACTGGAGAAGGCCCAAAGTTTTCAAAACCTATTCGCTCTGCGGCCGATGTTAAAAACCTACCCATTCCCGACCCGGAAGGCGAACTTAAATATGTTATGGATGCAGTACGCACTATACGTAGAGAATTAAATGGTGACGTACCATTAATTGGCTTTTCCGGCAGCCCGTGGACTCTGGCGACGTATATGATAGAGGGCGGCAGCAGCAAAACCTTTAGCAAATCCAAAACCATGTTATTTGATGACCCTGCTTTAGCTCATCAACTATTAGGTAAAATTGCAGAGTCAGTAACCAGTTACCTCAATGCACAAATTGCAGCTGGCGCACAGGCAGTGATGATTTTTGATACCTGGGGCGGCAATCTGAACCCTGAAATGTATCGGTTATTTTCATTAGATTACATGCAAAAAATTGTATCAAACCTGACCCGTGAAGCAGATGGTAGAGAAGTTCCCGTTATTTTATATACCAAAGGCGGCGGCCAATGGTTAAATGCCATGGCGGACACAGGCTGTAACGCTCTGGGCATAGACTGGAGCACCAGCATTGCAGATGCAAAAAAAGCGGTCGGTGATCGCGTTGCTCTACAAGGCAATATGGATCCAACCACACTATATGCATCACCTGAAGTTATTCGAGAAGAGGCCGGAAAAATCCTTAAAGATTTTGGCACCGGCGAAGGTCACGTATTTAATTTAGGCCACGGCATCACACCAGATATTAATCCTGAACATGTGAAGGTGCTTGTAGATTCTGTTCATGAATTAAGTGAGCAGTACCACAATACATAACCTTAAGCCAGGAAATAACTGCTAAGGAACTTCTCCACCGGGGACAGAGCGCTGCTTTTCAGTGCGCTCCATCCCCGATAGATACGCACCAGAATCAGGCAAAAAAAACGACTTACGACGACTTTTAAAGTATGATGTTGAAGAAATAAAAACTTTAGTCAGGACTTCTCAACATGATCAACAAGTGTCTTTATCCAGTAGCCGGTTACGGCACCCGTTTTTTACCCGCAACAAAATCTATTCCGAAAGAAATGCTACCCGTAGTAGATAAACCCCTTATTCATTATGCGGTTGAAGAAGCATTTGATGCAGGTATGGCTAATAATGCTTTTGTTACCGGCCGTGGGAAACATGCTATTGCCGATCACTTTGATATCAGCTATGAGGTAGAAAATGAAATCTCTGGCACCGGCAAAGAAGAAAAGCTAACTGACATTCGCAACCTGTTAGACAAATGCACATTTACATACACACCTCAAAAAGAGATGAAAGGTCTTGGCCACGCGGTTCTCGCAGGTAAAAACATGATTGGTGATCAGGCCTTCGGTGTAATCCTGGCAGACGACCTATGCATAACAGAGCCCGGTGAAGACAGTGTTATGAAACAGATGGTTGCTTTATATAAGCAGTTCCGTTGTTCTATAATCGCAATCGAAGAAGTACCAAAAGAAAACATCAGCAGTTATGGCGTCATTGATGGAGAAATGATTAGTGATAATATCTTTCGTGTAAACGACATGGTTGAAAAGCCGCCCACTGATAAAGCACCAAGCAATCTGGCGGTTATCGGTCGTTATATCTTAACACCAGATATTTTTGAGCTTTTAGAGAATACAAAACCGGGGGCTGGGGGCGAAATTCAGTTAACCGATGCAATTAAAGAACAGGCCAAAAACGGCTGCGTTATGGCATATAAGTTTAAAGGCCGCCGCTTTGACTGTGGTAGTGTTGAGGGCTTCGTTGAGGCCACAAATTACTGCTTCGAAAATATATTTAAAAAAAGATAAAGTCGCCACAACCTGCTAAGTGCTGATAATTTTGAATCTTAATCAGCACTTTTCGCAGCTGATGCACATGCATAACCCGTTACCACCCTTCCTCCACAATATCTTTGTTTTAGCTCTATTTTCCTGTAAAATGTCCGGCCCCTTGTCCGCGGCTCACTCTAATACAGCTTCATTCTGAGTCGAATTCGGACGGCGAAATTTATAAAATACTTGAATAATATCAAGCATTTAAGAGGCAAGCGATGAGTAATAACGAGATCTTCAACCAATACACCCGACCAAACAAGCATGGCTTATATGACCCTGCCAATGAAACGGAAAACTGTGGTGTAGGTTTTGTGGCCCATATTAAAGGCCAGGCCAGTCATCAAATCGTTGAAGATGCAGACCATATATTACGTCGCATGGTGCATCGTGGCGCCTGTGGCTGTGAAGCCAATACGGGTGATGGCGCAGGCATTATGACCAGTCTGCCATATGAATTCCTAACCCGTGTTGCTAAAGAAGACCTGGGTGCTGAGTTACCTGAAAAAGGCCAGTACGCAGCAGGTAATGTATTTTTACCTGTTAATGAAACCGAACGTGCACAGTGCAAAAAACTGATTAATGAACTGATAGAAAAGTCAGGTCAGAAACTCATTGGCTGGCGTGAGCTACCGGTAGATCCAATTAAAGCTGATATTGGCCCCACTGCGCGCGCAGCACAACCTCATATGGAACAGTTATTTATAGCCGCAGCTGATGGTGTTTCAAGCGAAGATTTTGAACGTAAGTTATACGTTTTACGTAAAGATGCGGGACACACTATTCGCAACGATGAGAACATTACACAACGTGAGTTGTATTACGTTTGTTCGTTATCTACAAAAGTCATCGTTTACAAAGGCATGTTAAATCCGGATCAAATGATGCCGTTCTACACCGATTTAACTGCTGATGATTTCACCGCTCACCTGGCGATGGTTCATTCGCGTTTCTCAACCAACACTTTTCCATCATGGGATCGCGCACAACCAAAACGTTTTATGAGCCATAACGGCGAAATAAATACCCGTTTAGGTAATGCAAACTGGATGACCGCGCGTGAAGGAACAGCTGAAAGCGCTTTATTTGGTGAAGATATCAAACGCGTTTTACCGGTTATTGAGCCAGATGTATCTGACTCGGGTAGCTTTGATAATGTTTTAGAATTTTTATTAATGGGCGGCCGTTCATTACAGGAAGCTGTCATGATGATGGTACCTGAAGCGTGGCAAAATGATGCCAGCATGTCTGAAGAAAAGCGTGCATTTTATGAATACCAGTCTGCATTAATGGAACCATGGGACGGCCCGGCTTCAATCGTATTTACCGATGGCAGTTATATTGGTGCGACTCTTGATAGAAATGGCTTACGCCCAAGTCGTTACTACTTAACTCACGATGATCGTGTTGTTATGGCATCTGAAGTTGGTGTGTTACCGATTGATGCGGACAACGTAAAACTTAAAGGTCGCTTACAACCCGGCAAAATGTTCCTCATCGATTTTGATAAAGGCCGCATGATTCCGGATGAAGAGTTAAAGCATGAATTTGCATCTAAGCAACCTTACCATCAGTGGTTATCTAATCAGCGTATCTCTTTGTCTCAGTTAGAACCAGGCCAGGAAGCACACGGTTTCAATCAGGACACTTTGCTAGAACGCATGCGTGCATTTGGTTACACATCTGAAACCATGCAATTTATGTTATTACCTCTAGTCAAAGAGGGTCGTGACCCGGTTGGCTCAATGGGTAACGATGCCGCACTAGCTTGTATGTCTGATAAATCTCGTATGATTTATGATTACTTCAAGCAATTGTTTGCACAGGTAACTAACCCGGCGATCGACTCAATTCGTGAAGAAGTAGTAATGTCTTTACAGTGTTACATTGGTCCTGAAAAAAATATTTTAGAAGCATCTGAAGAACACGCTCATCGTTTACTAGTACCACACCCTATTCTAACCAATGAAGAACTGGCGGCACTTAAACACATTGATTTTCGTGGATGGACAACTGCAACCTTAGATATCACTTATGACAAATCTGAAGGCACTGCCGGTTTAGCAAAAGCAATTGATCGCTTATGTAATGAAGCAGCTCAAGCGATTAATGATGGCCACAGTTTAATTGTTTTATCAGATCGCAATATTTCTGATAGCCGTGTGCCTGTTAGCGCATTACTTGCAACCGGAGCGGTTCACCAACATCTGGTACAAAAACATTTACGCACACGCATTGGCCTGGTTTTAGAGTCTGGCGAAGCACGTGAAGTTCATCATCATTGTTTATTGACTGGTTACGGCATTGATGCAATTAACCCATATCTTGCTTTTGAAGCATTATGGGATGCACAACGTAAAGGTTTGTTAGATTCAGATACATATAACACCGACGATAAAATTGTTGAAGGTTATAGGAAGTCTGTTGGCAAAGGCATGTTTAAAGTCTTCGCTAAAATGGGTATCTCAACTTTGCAGTCTTACAAAGCAGCGCAAATTTTTGAAGCTGTTGGTTTAGCCGATGAAATCATTGAACGTTGTTTTGGTGGCACCGCCAGCCGAATTCAAGGTGTTGGTTTTGATGTGCTTGCAGAAGAATCAATTCGTCGTCATGGTTTAGGTTATAACGAAACCAATGTTTCTATCTTACCTAATCAGGGTGATATGCACTGGCGAGCAAAAGGCGATAGCCATATGTGGAACCCGCAAAGTATTTCTACTTTGCAACAGGCTGCACGTAGTGGTGATAAGAACGCTTACGATCGTTTCGCAAAACTCGCCAATGAAGACACTAAAAAATGCACACTTCGTGGCATGCTGGATTTCAAAACTGGCGTAAACGCGGCAATCGATATTAGTGAAGTTGAAGAAACAAAAGAAATTGTAAAACGTTTTGCTACTGGCGCTATGAGTTTCGGCTCTATTTCTCCTGAGTCACACGAATCATTAGCTATTGCAATGAACCGTATGGGCGGCAAATCAAACACCGGCGAAGGTGGTGAAGATGACGCGCGTTGGACACCTGAAGCTAACGGTGATTCGCGTCGATCTGCAATTAAACAGATTGCTTCTGGTCGTTTTGGCGTAACGATTAATTACTTAACAAATGCAGACGAGTTACAGATAAAAGTTTCACAGGGTGCCAAGCCTGGTGAAGGCGGAGAATTACCCGGAGCTAAGGTTGATGATTTAATTGCACGTTTACGTCACTCAACACCAGGCGTGGGTTTAATTAGTCCGCCACCGCATCACGACATTTATTCTATCGAGGATTTAGCACAACTGATTCACGATTTAAAAAATGCCAATCGCGCTGCTCGCATCTCGGTTAAATTAGTAGCCGAAAATGGTGTTGGCACAATTGCATCTGGTGTAACAAAAGCACATGCTGACCACATCGTAATTGCAGGCCATGATGGTGGCACAGGTGCTTCACCCATTACCTCTATCAAACATGCAGGTTTACCCTGGGAATTAGGTGTTGCAGAAACACACCAGACTTTAGTCATGAATGACTTACGTTCACGTGTTGTTATTCAAACCGATGGTCAAATGAAAACAGGCCGTGATGTTGCAATCGCTGCACTACTTGGCGCAGAAGAATATGGTTTTGCTACAGCACCCTTAATTACAATGGGTTGCATAATGATGCGTAAGTGTCATTTAAATACCTGCCCCGTTGGTATCGCAACTCAAGATAAAGAACTACGTAAGAAATTTAAAGGCAAACCAGAACATATAGTGAACTACCTGTTCATGGTGGCAGAAGATTTACGTAAGATCATGGCGCAATTAGGTTTCCGTACTATTAATGAAATGATTGGCCGTGTTGATTGTCTGGAACAAGCTACCGATACTGAACACTGGAAGCAAAGTGGCATCGATTTAAGCATGCTGTTAACTCCGGCAGAAAAACCCCATGCAAATGTGGAAGTTCATCAAACCATTAAGCAGGATCACGGTTTAGATGGAGCGTTAGATAACCAGTTAATTGAATTATCAAAAGCCGCTTTAGAAAATGGCGAAAAAGTTAATATTGATTTACCGGTAATTAACATTAACCGCGTTGTCGGCACAATGTTATCTAATGAAGTTGCCAAAAAGTACGGTTCAGAATTATTACCTGATGGAACCATCAATATTAAATTGACAGGTTCTGCTGGTCAGTCATTGGGCGCTTTTTTAGCAAGCGGCATAACCATTGAAGTTGAAGGCGATGCTAACGACTATGTTGGTAAAGGTTTGAGTGGTGGTCGCGTAATTGTAGCGCCTTCTAAAAACGCTACATTTGTCGCAGAAGAAAACATTATTGTAGGTAATGTATGTTTATACGGCGCAACGTCTGGTGAAGCTTACTTCCGCGGTATAGCTGCTGAACGTTTCTGTGTAAGAAATTCAGGTGCAACAGCTGTTGTTGAAGGCATTGGTGATCACGGTTGCGAGTATATGACTGGTGGCCGCATTGCGGTACTAGGGTCTATCGGACGTAACTTTGCAGCTGGCATGAGTGGCGGTATTGCTTATATCTGGGACCATGCAGGCGATCTTTCAACTAAATGCAATATGGGCATGGTTGAATTAGAAACGGTTTCAGCTGACGAAGATATCCTCGAGCTTAAAACGATGATCGAAAACCATCTTAAATACACTGGCTCAGCGGTTGCTGAACGTTTATTAAAAGATTGGGATGGCACTTTAAGTCAATTTGTAAAAGTTATGCCAACTGATTACAAACGTGTGCTTGAAGAGCAAAAGAAAAAAGCTGACGCGGCTTAAAGCTGAAGATTTAAAAGCAGTTTATCCGCAAATGAACGCGAATAAATTAAAACAAAAGTATAAATAATTAATGGTTTGTGCGCCTACGGCGTACAAACCAAAAAAACATTGCGTTTATTCGCGCTCATTTGCGGACAACAATGCTGTTAAAAAAGGTTAGAAAGATAGTATGGGCAAAATAACAGGTTTTAAAGAATTCGAACGCAAAACAGCACCTTACCGTGACGTCACTGAGCGCCTGAAAGATTTCGCTGAAATTTACACAGAACACGATAACGAACACCTTATAACTCAAGGCGCACGTTGCATGGATTGCGGTATTCCTTTTTGCCAGTCAAATGATGGCTGCCCCGTTGATAACCTGATTCCTGAATGGAATGATCTTGTTTATAACAATCGCTGGGAAGATGCTAACGAGCGTTTACATCATACGAATAATTTCCCTGAATTCACCGGTCGCGTCTGTCCTGCACCTTGTGAAGGTTCATGCGTATTAGGTGTAACTAACCCTGCCGTTACAATTAAAAATATCGAATGCGCAATTGTTGATCGTGCATTTGATGAAGGCTGGATTAAAGCCCAGACACCTGCAGATCGTAGCGGAAAAAAAGTCGCAGTTGTTGGCTCTGGCCCTGCAGGCATGGCTGCCGCACAGGAATTAAATCGCGCAGGTCATTCGGTTACTGTTTATGAACGCGCTGATCGTATTGGCGGCCTGTTAATGTATGGCATTCCCAATATGAAACTGGACAAAGGTATTATTGATCGCCGTGTTCAGCTAATGAAAGATGAAGGTATTGAATTTAAAACCAATGCTGATGTTGGTAACAATGTTGATATTAAAGAATTAAAGCAAACTACTGATGCTATTTTATTTGCTACTGGTGCAACCACTCCTCGCGATCTACCTGTAGATGGTCGTGATTTAAATGGTGTTCATTTCGCAATGGATTTCCTGACTGCAAATACAAAAAGCCTGCTAGATTCTAACCTTGAAGACGGTAACTATATCAGCGCTAAAGATAAACATGTTGTTGTTATTGGTGGTGGTGATACCGGCACAGACTGTATCGGCACCTCATTACGCCACGGCTGCAAATCTGTCGTTAACTTCGAGTTAATGCCTACACCACCTGAAGCACGTGCAGAGAGCAACCCGTGGCCAGCCTGGCCTCATATCTACCGTGTAGACTATGGTCATGAAGAAGCACAAAAAGTACAGGGCGAAGATCCTCGCACTTACTGCGTACTAAGCAAAGACTTCACGGGCACTGATGGAAACATTGCTAGCGTTAAAACCATTGAAGTTGAATGGCAGAGTGATGAAGATACAGGGCAATGGAAAATGCAGGAAATAGTCGGCTCTGAAAAAGTATGGCCAGCTGACTTAGTGTTACTGGCAATGGGTTTTACTGGCCCTGAACATTATGCAAGTGATGCCCTGAAAATTGAATACGATGAACGTTCAAACTATAAAGCCGATTATGGTAAGTACGCAACTAATATAGAGGGTGTTTATGCCGCAGGTGATTGCCGTCGCGGTCAGTCTTTAGTTGTTTGGGGAATTAATGAAGGTCGTCAGGCAGCTGCTGAAATCGATCAATTCCTGACAGAATAATTTACAAAGACACTCTGAAATTAATCACCCTGCCATGGCGCACCTCCATCGGGGAAAGGCCGCTGCTTTTTAGCGCCCTGTCCCCTGATTAATACCACCTAAAGCACTACGGAGTCATTTACCGCTCTGCCAATCTGTTCGAAATCATCATCTAAAACAGGTATAACAATCAGCGACCTATACTCAATGAAAAGTCTCCTTGTGATTCTTCTTATTAAAAAGTTTTAACTTTTAACTCACTCTCTGTAGCTGGAACAAAAGCATATGATGCATATATTTTCTGCGCATCAGGTGTCGCCAGGTAATCTAAAAACACTTTCGCATTTTCTGTGTTTTTAGCTTTAGTCAGTATGCCAATAGCATATGCAACTTTATCTTGTTTATTGTAAGGCGCCTTAATTGCCACCCCATCAATTTTTCGACCTTCAGCTTTCGCGTGTGCAACCTCAGACGTCCAGACTATACCCACGTCTGCCTGATTATTTTCTATACGATAAGGTGTTTCACGATGATGACGTTCAGTAAACCAGGTTTTTTGAGGTACAGCCCAGCATTTCTTACATTTCTGACCTGCAGTTACTTTTTCATGAATACCAAGATCTTTTAACATCTCACTACCATAGAACTTAAAAATACCTTCTGTTAATGGATTAGGATGTGACTGAACAAGATCATCTCTACCTAAATCTTTAGCGCCTTTAATATTCTTAGGGTTACCCTTAGCTACCATTAATTCAAGTTTATTATGTGTATAAATTATATACTGGTTAAGTAATCCTTTCTTATTCAGTTTTTTAAGGTGATTTATATTAACGCTTGCATACAAATCAGGCGTCATAGATGTTTTTGCTCCATTTATTTCACCCTGCTTTAATAACTGCTTCTTTAAAATCTGTCCAGGCGGGATTGTTTCAACATAAACAGTTTTAATGCCCTTGTTCTTTGATTGAAAATCTTTTATCAGCTCTTCCATAACCATAAACTGATTACCGGCTAAATACATTACCAAATCCGAGTCGTAAGAATCTTTTATATTGCCATAACCTACGTCACCATTGACATTAAAGGTACGATAATCATGACCATGACCGGCATCTTTTGCACTAACCATTGATGAAAACATTACTATCAACAATGCGCTAATCATATTTATTACGGGGGGTTTATTCATATTTAATCTCCAGCTATATATTATTTTTAATTTTACTCATCCATATATAGACGCTGTACATAATATTTTATTCCATTATTTTATTATCTAAAATTTATGTTGATAAATAAGATACATGTATATATTTTATATAACGTGTTTAACCTTAAAAATGAGAAACTTATGAAAAGACCATTGTTATCTGTTATTTCACTTTTTACTTTATTAACTATCAATACATTAAGTCACGCTGGACCCGCAGGATTAATTAATAAAACAAGTAAATTCAATGTAAATGAAACTATCAACAGACTTGAAGCCGTACTAAAAAAGAAAGGCATAACGGTTATTACCCGCTGGAGCCATAGTGATCGCGCCAAAGACATAGGCGTTACACTAAGACCAACTGAACTTATTTTATTTGGAAACCCTAAACTAGGTAGTCAGTTTTTTACATCTCAACAAACTTCGGGAATTGATTTGCCAATGAAGGCTCTGGCATGGGAGGATGAAACAGGTCAGGTCTGGCTTAGTTACAACGCACCTTCATACATAACTAGCCGTCACAATATAAATAATCGAGATAAGACTTCAAACAAAATGAAAAAGGCTTTGAATAATCTCACTAATATTGCAACCGGAAATAAAGACTAGATTTTAATATATGACCAGCCTTGATGTACGCGTTTAACTACCTGATCAATTGCAGTTGCTCCCTGATGCACTGTATTGATCAAATCAGGCTCAATTCCCTTTTCACGTAATCGTTCTATCGCATTACTACAAGCGATAAACTTAATATTTGGATACTCGTTGCTCAATGCCTTTACACGTTTCGCATAGGGAGAGGAATTTTCACGAAATAAATCCAGACCTCCTGCATTAGCAATAATTTCTAACTGTATGCCTTGATCAACGTTCTGATAATTCGCTAATAAGCTTTCAGCTTGATCAAGGGTTTGTTTAAATTTATTATTATCATTCACACTAATGTGCAAAATATACTTACCTGGTTGCTCAGCCATAACCTGCATTGCGGGATTAATTGGATTTGCATCTGTCATATCCATGCGATTATGTATTAAGTCACTACTAAACCAGCCACCCGTAAATGTCATCAATAAAAATACCGCATAAGCCGCCACTCGATAGTTAGTCGTCGAATCCTGCTGCTTAACTGGTGGCTCAACATTATGGTATGCATGCTGTAACTGTGCTTTTAGTGCATATAAATCATCAAGTGTTTGCTGTAGATTAGTGTCACTCAATAAAGCTTTTTCAAACTCTATTTTTTCACCGCCCTGCAACTCGCCGTCTGCATAGGCATTTATAATTTCTGTAGAAAATTCCATTATTATTTCACCACTCTTAAAATATTGTCCGCATTATTTTCCTGTGCTTTAAATGCCACATGTGTTTTATTTTGCTGCTCCAAACGATTTTTTTTAATGCTTTTACCTAAGGCACCTCTTGCCCTGTTTAAGCGACTCATAACTGTACCAATTGGTATCTGTAATACACTCGCCACTTCGCTATAACTAAGCCCATCCAGATCAACCAGACTGACAACCTGACGCTGCGCATTCGGCAAGCCTGTCATTGCACTACGAACCATTAGATCAACCTGGCTTACCAACATTTCATGCTCCGGTGTATTGTTATCAGCGATTACAATTTTTTCTATATCTTCACTAGGCCTGCTTTTTCTCAAATAACCTAGCCACACATTATTTAAAATTGTATAAACCCAACCATCAAAAGCGGCCTCATCCTTTAGTTGTTCTATTTTTTGCAATGCTAACATCTGGGTCTCTTGCACCAGGTCATCAGCCAGCATGGCATCATGCGACCATGCATATGCCATGCGGTAAAGTTTTGGGCGACTTGATTCTATACGCCTAACAAGTGCCACCTTGCGGCAGGCAAGTTTAAATATATTCACTACACACTCTTAAATTATCCTTAAACAGATTGGATCACTAATAAAGATACATTTATCGTAAATTTTATTCCATTTTATTTAATTTATATTGATAGTTAGTAAATCATTAAATTAGCATTATCTAATCCGTTGATTTAATTAAATTTAATGGAATATTTCCCTCATAACCTCCATCTATTATCTAAATCATAATAAAACCTGAGGAGGTTAATACTCAAAATGAAATCTATAACCCTGATTTTAACACTACTGCTTAGCATGGCATCAATGTCTGCCAATGCCGATAGCAATAGCAAACCATTCGCTGAAAAACGTGTTGTTCTTCAGATAAGTGATCCGAATCCATTCAAACAAACTCTGGTTTTAAATGTAGCTAACAATCTGATCAAGCACTATGGCCAGGATAAAGTCGATGTTGAAATTGTCGCATTTGGCCCAGGCCTTAGACTTTTAATGGCAGGCAACAGCAATCAATCACGCATTAATGGCTTGAATGATTCAGGTGTTCAGTTTTCTGCATGCCAAAATACCGTTGCAGCTTTTGCAAAAAAATTAGGTCATAAACCTGAGCTGCTTCCACAGGCAACACCCGTTAGCGCAGGTGTCGTACGAATTTTAGATTTAACAGCTCAGGGCTACAGCCTGGTTAAGCCTTAATTGGCATCATGAGGATTTATTAATGAATATAAAAAAGATAGTATTATTGACTGGCTTGTCATTAATTAGCACAAGCACTTATGCAGCCAACTGGCTGTCATTACAGGGCACAGAAAAACCGGGCTCATCAGCACGAGCAAAAGTTTGGGGATTTATACAACCCGAGTACCAGCAAACTGACGGTACAAAATTACCGGCAGGCACCCCTTTTGCTGGACAGAACATGTCACCAAATATGATCAAACCAGATAACAAGTCTAATGAATCATTTAATATTCGTCGTGCACGTGTTGGTGTGCGAGGCACGGGTTTCCCGCTTGATGATAAAGTTAACTACTTTTTTCTTGCTGAGTTTGGCCACAACGGCATAACTAAACTGGGTAAAACAGGTGTCGCACTTACCGATGCCAGCATCACTTTAAATCACATCCCTGGTGCACGTATTCGAGTAGGTCAGTTTAAAACACCTACATCTGAAGAAGGCTTGCAGGCGATTCACGTATTTAACTATGTAAACTTTACCAGCATGACTGATCAGATGATGTTAGAACGCTTCACTGATGGTGATGGTTCAGATGGTGATGGAAAACCTGCGAGCGTCAATACAACCACTAACCCAAATGGCCCCAATGGATCAGTTGGCGCCTTCCGTGATCAGGGTATACAGGTATTTGATACATTCAAAGTAAACGACTGGGAACACAGTTATGCGGTAATGTACGGAAATGGTAACGGCATTAATCGCACTGACAATGACAATAATAAAGACTCGTATTTATACTGGTCATCAGAACTTGTCTTTGGTGGAAAAGGTGCACGTCGTGAAGGCCTTAAAATGTTCGCATGGAACCAGGATGGTACGCGTACTTTAACTACTTCGGGTGCAGGTGAATATGATCGAACTCGTAATGGCTTAGGTTTTACTTTGCTTAAAGGTAAGTATCGCGCTGCAGCTGAATATATGACTGCAGATGGAATGATCTTTAACGGTTCAGATGCAGGCGCTGTTCCCGGCGCAACTAATAACGCTGGGGATAACATTTCTACAATTAATGTACTCACTGATGACAAGTCTGATGGTTATTATTTAGATTTCGGTTACAAGGTATTACCAAAACTTGAACTGGATATTCGTTATGACGTATTAAACAGAGCAACTGAAACCGTAAATGGCGAACGCGTTTTCGATACAGTTACTCTGGGTGCTCAGTACTTCTTTAACAAGAAGACACGCGTAACTTTCAACTACGAAATACGTAATCAGGATGCCCCAGGGTTCACTGATACTCAAGCACCAAACCTGATTGCTGATAATCTTGACGACAGATTGTCTTTACAGTTATTAGCAATATTTTAATAAAAACAAATAAACTGGAAACGTTTACCCCCCCCGTTTGGGGGAGGTTTTTTTAATCAAATAGTGTTACCTTCCATATCAGCCACATCCATAAAGTATAAATAAAGCTGATATTTATTGGTTTTATATAGATTCATGTGTTTTTAATAACTTATCTGATCGAAGATCAGGTTTAAAGCAGTACTATTAACTTGTTAGTTGTTTTATATATATCTTTAATGATATGTATTGTTTGTTGTTTTATATATCTTTAATGATATATAAGGAGTCCCCCCATTGCGTCATTTCATACTGCAGTTTTCTAGCTTCATCTTCTTATTATATTCAAGCTCACTTTATTCGCAGGAAAACATTCTTAACTGGGTTGGTTGCGGAATAAGTAAAAAATCTTATATGACACGCCTGGCCAAAGCCTACAGCGCCTCTAAAAACATAGATGTTAACTTACAGGGTGGTGGCGCAACACGAGGCATACGTGATGTTTCTAAATTAGATGCTGACTTTGGAGGTGCTTGCCGATTTTATTTACCGGGAAACCTTCAAGAAGAAAAAGTTGGTTTTGAACCCATTGCCTGGGATGCATTAGCCGTTATTACTCATCCTGATAATCCTGTGAGTAATTTAAGTCTTAATCAGGTTAAAAAAATATATTCCGGTGAAATCACTAACTGGAAATCAGTTGGAGGTCATGACGCATCAATAAAGTTATTTACGCGAAAAGGAAAAATTTCTGGTGTAGGTTACTCTATACGATCTTTAATATTTTCTGATACAAAGATGGAATTTCCAAATTCAACAAAACTTAAATCCAGCGGGCCAATTGAAAAAGCCGTTGAATCAGATATCAATGCTCTTGCCATAACAGGTGTTAGTAGCGCAAGATTAAGACAGGTTAAAATATTAAGCCTGAACAATAAACAACCTAATTACGACACAATCAAAAGTGGTCGTTATGTATTATACAGACCCCTTTATATAACCTTCAATCCACAAAGCCCGCAAATAAAACAGGTGAAAGATTTTATTCGTTTTGCGCACAGCAGAACAGGTAGAAAGATTATGGTTGAAAATGGGGTAGTCCCATATATTGACGCACTAAGACTAGTTATGATCCAGTCCAGACAAACTTTAGCATCTCAGTCTAATAGTCACTCTAATTTAACTTATGAATAAAAATCAACAAGTTATGTTTTTATCACACCTACTCAAATGAGAAACATGAATTAAGGCCCAGCCGGGTAATTCTGGTCCTTAATTTACAAAAACTCTGTGTTCTGTTCGGCTCTGTGGCAAAATAGCCATATGGCTGGTCGTATACCTCAACAATTTATCGATGATCTTATCAATCGCGCCGACATAGTCGACGTAGTAGACTCCCGTGTCGCTTTAAAAAAACGCGGTAAAGAACATATTGCATGCTGCCCATTCCATAATGAGAAGAGCCCTTCTTTTACAGTAAGTCAGAGTAAGCAATTTTACCATTGCTTTGGTTGTGGCGCTCATGGGACAGCCCTTGGCTTTATAATGGAGTACGAACGTCTGGACTTCGTTGATGCCATTGAAGTACTTGCGGCTGAATATCACATCGAAGTACCTCGCGAACAAGGTAGTTTCAATCCTCAACAGGATGACAAGAAACCACTCTATGAAATATTAGATAAAGCCTCTATCAATTTCTCAAATGAATTAAAGAAAACACCCCGTGCAGTTGAATACCTAAAACAACGCGGATTAAGCGGTGAAATTGCCAAAGACTTTCAAATGGGTTACGCGCCTGACAGCTGGGATTTCACAATAGGTCAGCTAGGTCTTAATGAACAGGATAAAGCAGCCTGCTTAAAGTCGGGTTTAAGCATCGAGAAAAACCCTCAGAAACATTACGACCGCTTTCGTGACCGTATAATGTTTCCTATTCGAGACAGACGCGGCCGCACTATTGGATTTGGCGGCCGTATACTGGATAAAGGCGAACCAAAATATCTAAACTCCCCGGAAACGCCTGTATTTCATAAAGGCGAAGAATTATATGGATTATATGAGGCACGGCAATCAGTAAAAGATTTAAAACGAATAATTATTGTTGAAGGTTATATGGACGTTGTCGCGCTAGCGCAGCATGGGATTAAATATGCTGTAGCCACTTTGGGTACTGCTACTTCAGGCACACAGATATCTAAACTCTTTCGCATCGTTCCTGAATTAATTTTTTGTTATGACGGGGACGCAGCAGGTAAAAAAGCAGCATGGCGAGCATTAGAAAACTCACTCCCTGTTTTACGCGATGGTATTCAGGCAAGATTTTTATTCTTACCTGATGGTGAAGACCCTGACACCTTAGTAAGACAGGAAGGGCAACAATCCTTCGAACAACGACTAAGCAACGCGACCCCTCTTTCAGATTTTATGTTGCAACATTTATCAAAAGATCTGGATTTATCTTCTGCCGATGGCTGTGGACGACTTTCAGAAAAAGCCAAACCATTAATCAGTAAAATTGAAGACGGCGTTTTTAAAGACCTGTTAGTTAACCAGCTTTCAAAAATGATTGGCTTATCCAGCACCAGTTTACAACAACATATACCAGAATCGAAAAATACAGCACAATCCAGTAACTATAATGCTATACCCGTTTCTCCAAAACACCAAATCAGCATGACACCTACTCGCCTGGCCATTGCTCTATTATTACAGCACCCCCTACTTGCCAGAGAATGTGAAATCCCTGAACAGCTCATATCCTCAGATATGCCTGGACTCAAACTGTTAATACAAATACACAAAACAATAATACAAACAGATACCAGCTCCCCTTCGGTTTTATTAGAACGCTGGAGGGACACAAATGATGCTCCTGTTATTAATAAACTCATGCAACTGGATATTCCTGAAGCAGAGAAAGAGACACAACTCGCATCATTAAACGATGCCTTAAAAAATCTTCTTCAGAAACATAAAGACGAACGCCTTCAGAACTTATTAAACAAAAGCCGTACGTCTGAACTAAACTCAGAAGAAAAAAGTGAATTAAGCCAGCTTTACCAGTGCTAATTTACGCAGGAGCACGGGGACAAGTTAAATACCCTGTACAGGTACAGGTACAGGTACATCTTCATCGGGGACTGAGCATCTTTCCCGCTCTGTCCCCTTATTGATGCCACCAAGAGTATTGCGGAGTCGACTAACTACACCGTCAACTCTTGGTGGTATGGGTTTTAGGGGACAGGGCGCCAAAAAGCGTCGACCTTTCCCCGATGAAGATGCGCCTGAACAACGCAATCTCTTTCAGCTCATTAAATTCTGTCGTTCATCTCGTTAGCCTCGTTCCCACGGTCCTCCGTGGGAACGTATACGAGGCCAAATCTAACTTGAACCACCTAAACATAAAATAAACTTAAAGTTATATATGTATGCCCACGCAGAGCGTGGGAACAAGACGCAGCTATACTTCGTAATCATCTCGCTCTCGCCAGAACAGTTACGCCACTAATAACTAAAACGATGCCAACAGCATGAAATAATGTAAAAGGCTCATTCAAAAACCATACTGCCAATACAATTGTTACCATGGGACCTAAAGTCCCTATAACACCTGTTTGCGCAGGACCAATTTTTGCAATTGACTCAGCAATCATAAAACTGGGAATAACTGTACTGAATATAGCTAACAGTAAAATCCATAACCAGGCAAACCAGGTTACGGTTAAATTAGTGTAATCATAAAACAGCGAAAAATAAATTAGCACAAACACACTTGAAACGATCATTGCAATGCTGGTGAACCACAGGCTACCCACTTTATGAATTACTTTTTTACCCATTAATACATAAATAGAAAAACTGAGTGCCGCTAAAAAAACAAGCAATGTGCCTAATACAACATTTTCAACCGATAAAGATGACTCCTGATAAAAAACAACCCAGACACCTGCATAAGTAATAATAAGAGCTGTAATGATATTTTTTGTTAACGGTGTTTGAAAAAATATGGCACCTAGTAATGCCACCAATATGGGATAACTAAAGAGCGTTAACCTTTCAAGCTGCGCAGACACATATTCCAGCCCTTTTAAATCTAACCATGAAGACAGAAAATAACCAATGAATCCTAAAAATATAATTTTGCCTACATTTTTGCCAAGGCTTTCAGGGAGATGTTCAGATCGGCGTATTAACCACAATAGAATCAGCAAATATATCGGCAGAGAAATAGCCATTCGTAACATTAATACACTATCCGCATTCAGGCCCTCTATATAGGCAAGCTTTATAAATATCGACTTTAGTGAAAACAGAGCCGTTCCCAGTATTGCGAACAGGAACCCAGTGGCCTTTGGTGATAATGACAACATATTTCAGTGGTGCTTCAAGTAATTTACATTTGGCAGATAATCTACGTATCAGCTCAAATTTGAATGGAACTGAACATTTTACCCCTAATTCCACCTTCTAATAGCTTAAATTAGCCATTTCTTATCTTTTGAACTATAATCTCTATCCGCACTGAGGAGCGCTGCAGCAGATCTCTCTGTCAGGCTTAGTGCATCTAATTTAAACGGCGCTCATTTATTAGTTTCTAGTTTGGCTAAAAATGAGCGCGGATCTTAACTCGGCATAACCTGCCACTTACAGATTCACTCATATTGCTTTATTAGCGCTGCTAGTATTTTTGTATCGAGGAATTGTAAACATGTCAAAAAGTCACCTATTTACATCTGAATCCGTATCAGAAGGTCATCCTGATAAGGTTGCTGATCAGATATCTGATGCTATCCTGGATGGTATTTTTCAACAGGACCCTAAAGCACGTGTAGCTTGTGAAACGCTTATTAACACCGGTATGGTGGTGTTATCAGGCGAGATAACCACAGAAGCATGGGTTGATATGCAGGAAATCGTGCGTGATACCGTCCGCAATATCGGTTATACCAGCTCTGAAATGGGCTTTGATGCTGATTCCTGTGCAGTTATCACCTCTATAGACAAACAGTCTCCTGATATTGCTATGGGCGTAAATGAAGACGAAGATCATGAGCAGGGCGCTGGAGATCAGGGCCTTATGTTTGGTTATGCCTGTAATGAAACAGATGTACTGATGCCTGCACCTATCACTTATGCTCATAAACTGGTTAAACGTCAGGCTGAAGTTCGTAAAAACGGCACATTAAACTGGTTACGCCCAGATGCCAAAAGTCAGGTTACTTTCCGTTATGAAGATGGCGTTCCTGTCGGTATTGATGCTGTTGTTTTGTCAACTCAACATTCTCCTGATATCAGCCTGAGCGCTCTGCGTGAAGCAATTATGGATGAAGTCATCAAACCCGTATTACCAGAAGATATGATCAGTAAAGAAACTAAATTTCATATCAACCCTACAGGTAATTTCGTAATTGGTGGCCCTGTTGGCGACTGTGGTTTAACTGGCCGTAAAATCATTGTTGATACATACGGTGGCATGGCTCGTCATGGTGGTGGTGCCTTCTCCGGTAAAGACCCCTCAAAAGTTGACCGCTCAGCTGCTTATGCTGGTCGTTATGTTGCAAAAAATATTGTTGCCGCTGGCCTGGCTGACAAATGTGAAATTCAGGTTTCATACGCAATTGGAGTTGCCGAACCAACATCAATCTCTATCGAAACATTTGGCACAGGCAAAATTGATGATAGTCGTATTGAAGAGCTGGTTCGTGAACACTTTGACCTTAAACCAAAAGGCCTTATTCAAATGCTCGACCTGTTACGCCCAATCTATGCAAACACGGCGGCCTATGGTCACTTTGGTAGAACTGAAGATAACTTTACCTGGGAACGCACAGATAAAGCTGCAGCACTAAAAGATGCCGCTGGTATTTAAATTTTTGTAGGTGCGAACTTGTTCGCACTTTCATTTCATACCTGTTCGAATGAATTCGAACCTACAGAATAAAATTATTTAGGAATTATACAATGAGTGAATTTACAGATTATAAAGTAGCAGATATGTCGTTGGCAGACTGGGGCCGAAAAGAGATTTCTATTGCAGAAATTGAAATGCCTGGCCTTATGGCGTTACGTGAAGAGTATGCAGGCAAAAAACCATTAGATGGTTGTCGCATTATGGGTAGCATACACATGACAATACAGACCGCTGTTCTAATTGAAACATTAGTTGATCTTGGTGCTAGTGTACGTTGGGTTTCCTGTAATATATTCTCAACACAGGATCATGCCGCAGCAGCTATTGCTGCACAGGAAATTCCTGTATTTGCATGGAAAGGCGAAACTATTGAGGAATACTGGTGGTGCACAGAGCAAGCATTAATGTGGCCTAATGGTGAACTTCCAAACATGATTCTAGATGATGGTGGAGATGCAACTCTGCTTGTTCATAAAGGTGTTGAATTTGAAAAAGCAGGTGCCATTCCAGCAACTAAAGATGATGATAACGAAGAATATAAAGAAGTACTGAACGTACTTCGTCGCACAATTAAATCAGGCGAAACTGTTTGGGGTGATATCGCAGGCAGCGTTAAAGGTGTAACAGAAGAAACAACAACAGGGGTTCACCGCTTGTATGAAATGCAGGAAAAAGGTGAATTATTATTCCCTGCAATGAATGTTAACGACTCTGCAACAAAATCTAAATTCGATAATTTATATGGCTGTCGTGAGTCGTTAATCGACAGCATCAAACGTGCAACTGATGTAATGATTGCAGGTAAAATTTGTGTTGTTATCGGATACGGTGATGTCGGTAAAGGCTGCGCTCAAGCATACAAAGGCATGGGTGCAACAGTATGGGTTACTGAAATTGATCCTATCTGTGCATTACAGGCAGCAATGGAAGGTTATCGTGTTGTTGATTTAAATGAAGTTGCAAGTCAGGGTGACATTTTCGTTACGACAACTGGTAACTTAAATGTAATTGATCATCAGCACATGGTAGCTATGAAAAACGAAGCTATTGTTTGTAATATCGGTCACTTCGATTCTGAAATAAATATTGCTTCTCTTGAAAAATATGAATGGGAAGAAATCAAACCACAGGTTGATCACGTAATCTTCCCTGATGGTAAAAAGATCATCATTCTGGCCAAAGGCCGTTTGGTGAATTTAGGTTGCGCAACTGGCCACCCAAGTTTTGTAATGTCTGCATCTTTCACTAATCAGGTAATGGCTCAAATAGAGTTCTTTACTAATGCTCAATCGTATGAAAACAAAGTTTACATATTGCCCAAGCAATTAGATGAAAAAGTAGCGCGTTTACATTTAACTAAAATTGGCGCTCATCTAACTGAGCTTTCTCAAGAACAAGCAGATTACATTAACGTTCCTGTTGAAGGCCCTTACAAAGCCGACCATTACCGCTATTAAGAAACGCACCAGCTTAGTAAACACTATAAGCTGATATGTTTTTTTGTTTCTCCTCTTGCGCACGTATTTGTGTAAGGGGAGAGAATTTATACTATTTTGGCTAATCAATGAAAACACAAAAAAAACTAAATAAACAATTTAGCTGTGAATTTTTTCCTCCTAAAACTGACAAAGGAATGGAAAACCTATTTAATACAGCTGAAACACTCAAAAAAGAAATCAATCCTGAATTTTTTTCTGTTACGTTTGGTGCCGGCGGCTCAACTCGTGAAACCACATTTAATGCGGTTACTAAAATACAGCAAAAAACTGGTTGCGACGTAGCCCCTCACCTTTCATGTATTGGTTCTAGTAAAGAGCAGTTAAAAAGCATTCTAGATGAATATAAGAAACAGGGTATAAAACGTATTGTTGCTTTACGCGGTGACATGCCTTCAGGAACAGTATCACAAAGCGACTTCAATAATGCCAATGAATTAGTTAGCTTTATTCGTGAAAAATTTAATAATCAGTTCCATCTTGAAGTTGCAGCATATCCTGAAGTTCATCCTCAGGCTGAAAATGCCACTCAAGATATTAAAAATTTCAAAGCCAAGGTACTTGCTGGCGCTAATTCAGCTATAACTCAATATTTTTACAATATAGATAGCTACTTTTACTTTATAGATAATTGTGAAAAGGAAGGACTCGACCTTCCCATTGTACCTGGAATTATGCCCATTACTAACTACAGTAACCTTGCACGCTTTTCTGATATGTGTGGCGCCGAAATACCTCGCTGGTTAAGAAGAAAACTCGAAGCTTATGCTGATGACACAGATTCAATAAAAGATTTTGGTGCTGATTTTGTAAGCTCAATGAGCCAGAAATTATTAGACATGGGCGCACCCGGTTTACACTTTTATTCCATGAATCAAAGCCAGGCAACACTACGCATATGGAACAACCTCAAAACTTAGTTTGGGGTTGTTTTATTTACTCTTATGAAATCAATCAGAATTTACCAGCCAGGACAGTTCGAAGCCGGTCAATCTTTTCAACTCGATAAAACCTCAAGCAATCACCTGATAAAAGTGCTTCGCTTAAAAAACAATTTTACTTTTAATTTATTTAATGGTGAAGGGGATGAGTTTTCTGCCAACCTCGAGATTTCAGGAAAGAGCGCTATAGCGCATATTGATACAAAACTTATATCTAATAAGGAATCCGACCTGAAAATTCACCTTCTACAAGGTATCTCTAAAGGTGATCGCATGGATTTTGCAATTCAAAAATCTATAGAACTTGGTGTTACCAGTATCACCCCTGTCATTACCGAACGAACAACCGTTAACTTAAAAGATAATCGTGCAGACAAAAAACAACAGCACTGGAAATCGATAGCAATCAGTGCATGTGAACAATCTGGTCGAAATTTTCTTCCTTCAATAAATCCCATATGTAATTTATTAGAAGCTGTAAAGAACCAAACTGAAGATTTAAGGATTTTACTTAACCCATTATCAAATAACAGTTTTCATTCATTAACAGCCTCTAAAAACATTCAAATTTTAATTGGACCAGAAGGCGGGTTATCAGACGACGAAATAAAAGTCGCTAATGAATATGGATTCAAAGGAATTAAACTCGGACCTCGAATTTTACGAACTGAAACAGCCGCTCTTGCAGCTATTACTTCAGTTCAATTACTTTGGGGTGATTTAACTTAGCCGAAATGACTATTCAAAAAAGACAGGCGTGTATTCTACACACTTAATGCGTCATTACCTGTTTTACAATTGATTCAAGTTTTTCAATATTAACGATACTATAAGTACCGTCAGCCATCATTACTTTGTCTTCAATTGCAGGGTGAGTAATTTCTTCTTTATTAGAAATAATATCTTCTTCTTTTACATTTACGACAGCAGGCGAATCCTGCATTAATATCGACAGGAATGGAAAATCTTTATCTTCACCAATAGAAAACAAAATTGCCGCTTTAACTGAGCCATTAGCAAGACTTGGCATACGCACATTACCCATGGCTTCGAATGAAACCAGGGGCACAGAATGGCCACGCCAGTCTAAATAACCTAACATCCACCCGGGCTTGTTTGCCACATTAATAATGTTTTTAATAGGCACTATCTCGGCTACCGATGCATTAGGCATTAATAGCTCATCACCATTAACCTTTAATATGACACATTTGATTTCTTCAGACATCAGTCAATTAACTCATGTATATTTTCGAGTAACTCATCTTCCTGGAACGGTTTACCCATATATTTATTTACACCTATTTCCATTGCTTTATCTTTATGCTTGGAACCACTTCGAGATGTAATCATTATAATAGGTAAATCAACCAGTCGAGGATCATTTCTTACATGTGTAGCAACTTCATAACCATCCATTCTTGGCATTTCAATATCTAACAGCATCACATCAGGTTTAATTTCCTGCAACTGTGATACAGCGTCTACACCATCTTTCGCAGTAACCACCTTCATATCGTGACGAGTTAACATGCGTTCCGTAACTTTACGTATAGTAATAGAATCATCAACTACCATCACTATAGTTTCTCGCTTCTCTTCTACTGCAGGTAATACTTCACCATCTAATTCTTCATCAGCAGATTCTGTAATATGGAATAATGAATCACCTAATACCAATGAGTTCATTTCCAATATGATGACAACACGACCATCACCCAGTATCGTAGCTCCAGAAATACCACGCACCGTACTTATTTGTGAACCAACAGGTTTAACTACCACTTCACGTCGACCAATTAACTCATCAACATGTAGTGCAACACTCTGGTCACCTGTTCTTGCTAACAATACCGGGAATAACTGCCCTGAACGAGAATAGTCAGGTTGTTCCCCTGTTAACATCGCTCCTAAATGCTTTAATTCATACGAGCTACCTGCGAATTCATATGTGGTCTCACCACTGTTATAGAATTGCTGTAATTCTGGCCCGGACAACCGAACAACACCTTCAATACTATTCAAAGGTACTGCGTAAACATCCTCACCAACATTAACAAGTAGTGCATGGTTAATAGCTAGAGTAAGAGGTAAACGAATTTTAAATGTTGTGCCCTTACCTTGAATAGTGTCTATTTCTAAAACACCACCCAGTTGTTTTATCTCACTATCAACAACATCCATTCCAACACCACGGCCGGAAATTTGTGTAACTTTTTCAGCTGTACTAAAACCCGCTTCCATAATATATTGCAATACATCATGGTCACTGATCTTACTATTAGCATCTAACATGCCTTTTTCAGTGGCTTTCTTTCGTATTGCATTAACATCTATACCACGCCCGTCATCTTTAACAATTATGACAACATCGGCACCTTCACGATCAACTATTATTTTCAGCGTGCCAGAATCGGTTTTACCTGCTGCCTGACGTTCATCCACCTTCTCTATGCCATGTGATACGGCATTACGTAACATATGCTCAAGTGGAGCAACGATACGGTCTAGTACTGTTCGATCAACCTCAGATGTTTCACCAACAATTTCAAGCTCAACCTCTTTATCTAATTCTCGTGCAGTTTGGCGAACTATTCTTCGTAACCTTGAGGCCAGACCACCGAAGTGAACCATACGTGTTCGCATCAAACCTTCTTGCAATTCAGTACTTACACGAGACTCCTGTAACAGCAATGTTTCAGAATCACGAACTTCTTCTGATAGCAGATCTTTAATACTTTCTATATCACTTACTGTTTCCTGTAAGCTTCGTGATATCTGTTGCATGGTTGAGAATCGATCCATTTCCAATGGATCAAAATCTTCATCATACTGGTCAGATTCTTTTTCATAACGTGACAGAATCTGCGCTTCAGTTTCAATTGAAAGTTGACGTAACTGCTCACGCAAACGAATAACCGTTTGGTTCATTTCTGAAAGATTGAATGAAAAATTGGATATCTGCTGACCCATACGTGCATGGTAAACACTCACCTCACCAGCATGATTTACCAGGTCATTTAATAAATCAGATCGAACACGTACTTGCTCAGTGGCAATACTATCTTTTTGATGTGGCGCTATTTTTTCCTGAGGAACATCTGATTTTTCAAGAACTAGACTTGATGCGTCTTCACTTTCAACTGGAAGCGCCTCAACTGGCAGTGTTTCTACTATCTCATCTGCTACTTGTTCTTCTTCATCTACAAGGCTTACTGAAATATCATCGATTGACTCATCTGTTTCTTCTAAGAGCGAATCAGAACTTAATTCAACTTCGTAATTTGCATCTTCATCAAACACCAGTTCTTCTGTACTACTGGATTCAACAATATCTGACTCTTCGGGAATTTCAAAACCAAAGTCATCATCTGACTCTATGACAAATTCATCAGATAAAACGGCTTCTTCAGACAATTCAACTGCAAAAGTTTCTGAATCATCGGTATCTTCTATAATTATGCTTTCAGCGCCCCCCCTAAGGGGCTCCAGGTCATCTGCCTCGTCATTTGTGGAGGCCGATTGCTCATTATTTAAAGTTTTTTTTCCCTCTCTAATCGCATCTATATGCGATATCAAGGCAGTAGAAGAGGTTAATGGCTTTCTCTCTTTTACCTTAGACAACATATCTGATAACTTATCTAAAGCATCGTGAAATGCATTAGATATATCTTTACTGAATGGTAATTTTTTATCATTTACAGCTATAACTAGAGATTCAAGAGCGTGTGTCAGGTCACCAACAGGACTTAGATCGGCCATCCTTGCACCACCTTTCAGTGTATGCAAATGACGCTGTAAATCTAAAACACTTTCTTCATCGTCATTATTCGAATTCCAGCGCTGCAAACTATTCTCACAGTTATCCAGTAACTCTTCTGCTTCTTCTAGAAATATCTCGACTAACTCATCATCAACATCCGAGTAACTAACTAGTGACTCTTCACTATTAGTCTCATGAGAAACCTCACTCTCAGCTGCATTGACAGCGCCTGTTTCTTCGGTTTTTGTTGAATCATTACGCTTCTCATCACTTAAGTCTGTGATGCGTTTTAACAATGCTGTGTCAGATAAAAGCTGATGGTTTTTCTGCTCCAGATCTTTCAACATACCTGAAACTTTATTAGTTACATCACTAATCAAACTTACGCCTGAACTTGAGATACTTAAATCATCACTATTAAGATATAAGCGAACATACCTTTCAAGCTCACCACATAACTCAGCGATTTCATCAACTTCAGCTGTTCTAGCACTTCCAAATAATGTATGTAAAGCCCTTAGCAATTCAGAACTAGCCGTTAATGGCTCAACTGACTGATTATGCAAATCAAGCATACTGGCTATTTGTTTCAGATGGTTTTCAGATTCACCCTTGAATATGTCAAATAACACGGGATCTATATATATTTGTAACGTATCTTCTGAATTCGGCTCAGTTTCTTCAAGCGCTGTTTCTTCAATCTGTATTGATTCTTCTATAATCGGCTCATCAAAAGAAGGGCTATCTAGCTCAACAACTTCATCCTCATCTGATGAAGCAATTTGTAACGCTTCTAACTCTTCAGTTAAATCAATATCAAACTCATCATCAAAATCGTCAACCACTTCTTCAAGATCTAAGTTTGAATTTACTTCCGGTGTCTCTTCAACCGCCTCATCTAAAATCAGCTCGTCTTCAGAAATTTCATCCATCAATTCATCTTCAGAAATTTCTATAGTTGCAGCTTCATCAACAGTGTCTTCAACCGTTAAATCTGCTTCTTCAGGCTGTTCTACTTCTAGCGATTCAGTTTCAGCGGTTTGTATATCTAACTGATCATCTTCTTTAAGTGGTGTTTCTTTTTTTGATGTTTTTATAGCCGAAGCAGTTTTACCATCAGCTGTCGGCTTTTGCCACTTTCCCAGCGCATCAGTCCTGTCGATTAACTGGTATATATTTGGGATGGGTTCTCGATTGCCTTTTAGCTGCTCTATTAACTGCGGCAATACACCTAGTGATTCGTGTAATATATCAAACACATCCTGTGTAAGAGGGCGTGATTTATCAATCACACGATTCAACATACTTTCAAAATTCCAGGCAAACTCGCCTATGAGCTCAGCACCAATTAAGCGCCCACTACCTTTTAGCGTATGGAATGAACGACGAATTGTACTTAACGCTTCTTCATTACCATGGTCACGCTCCCAAAGAGGAATTTGTTCGTTTAAAGAAGCGAGTTCTTCCATTGCTTCTTCAATAAAAATTTCTAATATTTCTTCATCTGCATCATCGCCTAGAATAACGTAACGCTCTTCTTCTACAGCGACTTCACTACCTGCCTCAGGCGCAACTTCTTCAACAATTACTTCAGCTGCAGGCTCTTCAAGCACTACGCTTTGCGCAGCTTCTTCAAGCAAATTCTCTTCAGAGTTATCTACCTGAACATCAGCTTCATCAACACCGCTTTCAGTCGCTATGGCTAACAATCTGTCTGCCGCCTCATTACCTGAGCTCATCGACAATTCAAGATCAGGACGACCTTCTAATACCGCTTCAAGATAGTACTCAATACTGGTAACTACATCAGCAATATCATTCTGCACTGACGCTTCGGGCACGTGCCCGGCATTTAACATAACTTTTGAAACATACTCACGAACAGAGACAGTTTGATGTTTTAGTTTTTGAATAGGCAACATAAACATTGCGCCATCAACTTCATCAAGACGCTGAATCACTAATTCAAGTAAACTTTTATCAACTGGGTTTTCAAGGTAATTCAGTATAGCCAGTCTTGCATCATTGAAATCCTGTAATGCTTCACGTATTACCGCAGCCAGAACTTCCAGGTATTCGCCTTCAGGCATGTCCGCTAAATCACCAACACGATGAGCCGGCTCATCTTCACCTGAAGACCTGTTAGCTATAAAGCTGTTTAACTGCGACTCAACAGAAAGCAGAACACCCGCCACATTCATGATAAGTTCATCAGTGGCTTCTTTGGATCCAGAAATAACCTGATTGATTATTTCCTGTTGTCCAATAACCTGTTCTCGAGGCATACCCAGCCCAAGCATTGATAAGGTATCCGCAATTTTTGCAAGCAAGGTTGGCAAACTATTTAAGCGCCCTAAATCCTGCGCTTCACTATGAACAAATATCTCTAGTGCATCTTTAACTTCTAGTAAATCTTCACGAATGCCCGCTGATACAGTTTCCAGTAGCTCTGAATTCAGGCCACCCATACCAGAACGGGCTTCTTCCAGCTCTGTATCACCTGGCAATAATTCTTCCAGGCGATAAGTAGTTTTTATTTTCTTAACACGGGGTGAATCAGTACTGATTCTTGCAACATAATAAAGTAAATTCTTTAATAAATCTGATGGAGCATTTGCGGCAAAAATTTCTTCATCTGTATCGATCAGTTGCTTTATGCTTCTATCAACCTGACCCAATAACATTTTAATACTAACGTTACTGTCTATACCATCCTTAGTAAGCCCTTCAATTAAAGCTGCACTAATAGACCAGATACGACGTATTGAAGGGTTAGCAGATTTTTTTTCTAACTCACCTAATACGGCAAGAATACGCTTTAAACTGGCCGCAATTTTCTGACCTTTAAACCAGCCAACCAAACCAATTTGATAATGTGGCCGCAGTTTTTTAGCGGTAGCGACAAGCTGACCTGATTCAACCTTAACTTCAGGTTGCTCAGCATCTGTTTCAACATCAGGGAAAAATAAAACGTTTTCAGATAATAAACTAGCATTACGAGAAGCGCGCAAATCGTTTAGTAAAGGCAGCAATACCATGGGCACATCTTTTCGGCCCGACTGCAAGCTCTCCAGATAATCTGGTAACTGCAACATTGAACGCATCAAGACATCATAGGCATCGTCGACTTTCTCTATTTTGCCATTAAGTAATGCTTCGGAAACTTTTTCCATTTCCTCTGCTAACTGCGCTGCGCCATATAACTCGACCATTTGCAAAGTGCCCTGCACCATATGCAAATGCTCTACCGATTCGCGCAAGCGATCAGCTTCTTCTGTGTCTTCAATATACGCTGACAGAGAAGCCTGGGCTTCCTGCAATATCAGATCAAGCTCTTTCTTGACCCAACGTAGCGAATTATATTCAACAGTATCCTCTGTTTTCATCTCAGACAAACTCTAGCCTCAACCGTTTAATATTACTGTTTCTACCTGCTCATCGCTGTCTGGCAGCTTAAAGCCGGCAACTGACTTACGTAATTCGTTCGCCAGAACACTAAGGTTACCGATAGAGGCAGATGTTTCTTCTGTACCTTCTGACGTTTGCAGGGTGATTTCCTGAATAACGTTCATGGTATTTGAAACATCCATCGCAACCGACGCCTGTTTATTTGCAGAGGTTGAAATGCCGGTGATTAATTCCGCCAGTTCATCCGATACATTTTCAATTTCGATCAATGCGTCACCCGCATCCTCGGCCATTTTCGCACCGCTTACCACGTTGGTTGTACTCGCTTCCATGGAGCTAACTGCTTCGTTGGTATCGGACTGGATAGTTTTAACCAGTGCTTCTATCTGTTTTGTCGCGTTACTGGCTCGTTCCGCCAGTCGTTGTACTTCGTCTGCAACAACCGCGAAACCACGACCCGCTTCACCCGCGGTCGATGCCTGTATCGCAGCGTTCAATGCAAGAATATTCGTCTGATCCGCGATTTCTGTGATCAGCCCAACGATGTCGCCGATTTCCTGAGATGATTCACCCAGTCGCTTGATTCGTTTTGATGTTTCCTGAATCTGCTCACGTATCGTATCCATGCCGGTAATACTCTTACGTACTATACCCGCACCTTTCTGAGCTATTTCTAGTGACTTATGCGCTACATCCACCGAGCCTTCCGCGTCTTTGGATACCGCTTTCATCGAGTCAGCCATATCTGTGATCGCTGCAGAAGCAGATGCAATTTCACGTGCCTGGTGAGCCGATGCATCGGTTAAGCGCGTCGCAGTTGCCTGCGTTTTCTCTGCCGCCGATGATACTTCCACCGCTGTTGTGTTGATGGTAGCAACAAGAGACCTAAGTGCGTCAATCGCATAGTTAACCGAGTCTGCAATCGCCCCGGTAATTTCCTCTGTTACCGTAGCATGAACAGTTAAATCACCTTCCGCGAGGTTGGCCATTTCATCAAGTAGTCGTAAAATAGCTCGCTGATTTCTTCTGTTTTGCTCAAGTGCCGCATCCTCACGTTCACCTGAGTCACGTACCATAAGAACACCCGCCAGGATAATAACGATTACTGCTAAACCACCAGCGCCGATACCAGCCCAACGAAAAATTTCAAGAAACTCACCGTGTTTAACAATTTCTTTTTCAAGGCCTTCAGTCTCTTTCAGTAACTGCACACCCAGACCCTCTATCTCACCGGCTGAATTTTTAACATCAAACAGGTCAGGGGATAATTCCAGGATTGCTTCAACGTGATCTGATACTGAGCTGAATAACATTGCAACTTCACGTAATTTAATTCTTACAACTTCATCGTTGATTTTTTTAATTCGTAAAGCTTTAGAACCTTTTAACATGGCTTCCAATACAGCACCAAATCGTGCCGCATCTCTACCAAAACGGTCAGCTGCTGCAGCTGCACCGTCACCGCCTGACAAAACGCGGTTCATGTTATTTTCAATACGCTGTGTAAGCATTAACTGACGAGAAGCCATGAACACCTGGTGGGGTGTTGCATCACGCGCCACTAACAAGTCGACTACTTCCTCAGAGAAAGATAATAGCTGTGGAATAAATTCCTGAATAACCAGTACAAACTCACCGACTTCGGAGATAGCTAATTTACCATCAAGGATATTTCCAATATTGCCTCGATAAGTTTCTCCGCCTGCTTCGGCCTCATCACCAAACCATACCTGGGTTACAACCTGATACTGACCCTGCGTTGAATTAGGGAGTGCTGGTAAACCTGTAGAAGGATTACCATTTTTAAAGATATTAAGGGTTTCATCATAACGGTCTCGAAACTGCTCTAACTGAGTAAAAGCTGTTTCTCTACCGGCTGCTGACTCTAGTGACAAAGTAGCTAATCGCTGTGATAGTAATTTTTGCTCTGATACTATTTCGATATATTGCTGTTGATAATCTTGCTGAGTTGCCGCATAAAATAGACTGCCCGCCATCACGAAAATAGAAACAAGCAAGAGTACACCCAGTACTAAAATGGGTTTACTAATTATACCAATAGCAAACGGGTTTCGTTTTGCTGCACTCATATTATTTCAATCTCCCATACTATCAAAATGAACAAATCACTCTGACCTTTCTATTCGTTTTGCTTCTTACAACGATGCGTGCAAGAAACGCTCATCTTCAACTAGCGCATGCATACTAAACACGGGCCAAAATTCACTGTCTTTCTCAAATGCCTGCTTGATATAAGGTTTTAATTTATTATTTACATCAGGCAATTCAAATGTCTGGTCATTTATTGAGAAGTGCCTCATACCCTGCACTTCTTCAACTACTAAGCCGGTATGTAAACCATTATGATTCACAACCATTACACGGGCCGAGCTCAAACTACTTATTGGCTCGCCGGTTACAAACCGTTTCAAATCCATAAGCGGTAATAAACCACCCCGGACATTTGCAATCCCTACTACCCACGGTTTTACACCGGGTACTCGAGTAAAAGCTGGGGTATCAAGAATTTCTGTTACCTCACCCATATTTGAAAGCAAATTTATACCTGCAATTTTAAAACCTATGCCAGTCCATTCATCTGTAGCTCCATCAACAGACGGCATATCTTTTGCTCTTTCAAGACACTTTTGTTCTATTTCTTTTAGTCTTTGAAAAGCATCATACATCTTTTATTATCAGCCTTATTTGCCAGCCAGCGCGGAATTAACACGGGCCATTAAATCATTTTCTTTTACAGGCTTAACGATATAGTCTTTAGCTCCCTGACGTATTCCCCACACCTTGTCAGTTTCCTGATCTTTTGTGGTAACAATAATTACAGGTATATGGGATGTCTCTTCAATTGTTGCCAATTGTCGTGTTGCCTGAAAACCATTAATGCCTGGCATAACAATATCCATAAGTACCAGATCAGGAATGATATCTTTGGCTTTAACAATCCCTTCTTCACCCGTTTCAGAAACATGCACTGTATGACCATTTTTTTCTAGCATGGTCTTAAACACGTGCACCTCTGTAGGTGAGTCATCAATGATTAGGATATTAGCCATTCAATTATTAAAACCTCTTAAATATTTATTAAACACGATCTATCGACCGCTTAATTTGACGCATATTCTTTAATCGCACCAAGCAGATCATCTTTAGTGAACGGCTTGGTTAAATACTGTTCTGAACCAACAATACGCCCACGCGCACGGTCAAATATGCTGTCTTTACTGGACAACATAATTACAGGCGTGGATTTAAACATACGATTATGTTTAATCAGCGCACACGTTTGATATCCATCAAGGCGTGGCATCATAATATCGACAAATATAATATCCGGTTTGTGTTCAGCGATCTTTGACAAGGCTTCAAAGCCATCGACAGCGGTCACTACATCACAACCTTCTTTTTTTAGTAAGTTTTCTGCAGTGCGACGAATTGTTTTACTATCGTCAATCACCATTACTTTCAGGTTACTAATACCTGCGGAATCTTCTGCCATAGCCGTCCCGTTCTTCCCCAATAAAGGTCTACCTGAATCATATATCAGGCTATATTTAGTTCACTCAATATTTGTGAATGTAGCTTATGTTATTCAGTTTCGCAAATAAAAAATACCCCCCAAATAAACTAGTTACGCCAAAATCTTACGTAAAGCCCTAAAGAATTCTAACTAACACCATGATTATTAAGCATTTATTAAATATTTGGTGTATTATGAAATTAATCATCGTAATAAAATCACACGGGGGCCACTCAGGATGACAATAAACATTGGTATCGTTATGGATCCTATCGAATCCATTACACCCTACAAAGACAGCAGTCTTGCTATGATGCTCGCCGCGCAGAACAAGGGCTGGCACTTGCATTACATACAACAAAGCGGTCTGTATCTTCAGGGCAATGAAGTTAAGGCTGATTACAGACCCCTCAAAGTCTTTGATAACGACGAAAAATGGTTTGCAGCTGGCGCGTTAGAAACTATGGACGCCGCTAATTTAGATGTCATTCTGATGCGGATTGACCCACCGTTTGATATGGAATATATCTATACCACCTATTTATTAGAAATAGCAGAACAAAAAGGCAGCCTTATCGTCAATAAGCCAGCCAGCCTTAGAGACGCCAATGAAAAACTCTTTGCTACCCGTTTCCCTCAATGCTGCACCGATGTACTGGTAAGTCGAGACCCACAGAAACTACGCGATTTTGCCACTAAATTTAAAGACGTTATCTTGAAACCACTGGATGGTATGGGTGGGCAGTCTATTTTCAGGGTAAGCCCGGGTGATGCAAATCTTTCTGTGATTCTTGAAACTATGGTCAATTTTGGTCAGCACACAGTAATGGCCCAGAAGTTTATCCCTGAAATCACAGCAGGTGACAAACGAATACTCGTGGTAAACGGGCAAGCCATTCCTTACACACTTGCACGCATACCCGCCAAAGGTGAGACACGAGGCAATATTGCAGCAGGTGGCACAGGCAAAGCAATGCCAATCACCGAACGGGAACAATGGATTGCTGACCAGGTAGGCCCCAGCCTGAAAAAAATGGGAATATTATTCGCCGGACTGGATGTTATAGGCGACTTCTTAACCGAAATAAATATCACCAGCCCGACCTGCATTCGCGAAATTGATAAACAGTTTAATCTTGATATTGCAGGACAACTTATGGATTGCATTGAAGAAATTAAATGTTAAAAACATTTACATTACTTGCATTCTTAAGCCTTACGGCCTGTGATAAAACACCTGAAGAATATCATCACAGCAGCCTGAACTTTGGCACCTTAATTGATATCACATTATATGACGTCAGCGCAGATCAGGCTGACGCTGCATTTAAACAGCTTGATGAAGACTTTAGCTATATGCACACTGCCTGGTCCCCCTGGGAGGCTGGCTCGATCACGCGCACTAACCATCTTTTAAAAACCGGAGTGGCTTTTTCATCTGGCCCTGGAGTTTTAGATTTAATAAAAAAGTCCGCCGTTTTAAGCGACAAAACAGAACAGTTATACAATCCCACCATAGGCCAGCTTATTAATTTATGGCAGATGCACAAACATGACGACCCCAACATTCAACCACCTGAAGAACACCTCATTAAAGCATTATTAGAAAGCAAGCCCCAGTTAAGTGATATAAATATTGATGGCGTTAAACTACAAACAAATAATAAGGCGGTTTCTCTGAACTTTGGTGCCTTTGCAAAAGGTTACGCCATAGACCTTGAGATAGAAATGCTAAAAAACAGGGGCATTAAAAACGCCATCATTAATGCCGGCGGTGATTTGAAGGCAATTGGTAGCCATGGAGCACGCCCATGGTATATTGCAATCAAGCACCCCAGACTAGATACCTGGTTAGCCAAAATAGAAACTCAAAACGAAGAAAGCGTTTTCACCTCTGGCGATTACGAGCGATTTTATTTATACCAGGGTAAACGTTACCACCACATATTAGACCCGCGCACAGGTTACCCGGCACAAAGCGTTCAATCCGTAACCGTATTACATACAGATTCAGCTATGGCGGATGCTGCCGCTACCGCCCTGTTTGTTGCAGGGCCTGAAAAATGGCTTAAAATGGCCAAAAACCTACAATTAAAAGAAGTTATGCTAATCGACGATAAGGGAATTATTCATGTTACCCCGGCAATGAAAAAACGCCTGAAATTTAATTCTCAAATTGAGACTACTATATTAACTACAGCACCTCTATAATATAAATATGACAAGACGACCCGTAGCTCCGCCCAAGGTCACTTCAAGCGACCGCCTTGGCATGACAATTTTCTTTGCCCTGTTATTTCATGGCATTGTTATTTTAGGTATTACTTTTGTCTCTGCTCCCTCAGCGAAGCAAAAAATTCCACCTTCATTAGATGTCATACTGGTTAACACGTCTAACTCTGAGACGCCGGAAAAAGCGGATTTTCTTGCTCAAACATCTCAGGATGGTGGCGGCAATAGCGAAGAAAAAGTCAGACGCACAGATTTGTTTTCAGCACCCACATTATCACAACAACCTGGAATGGCCCAGCAACAGGCAAGTCAGCAGCAAACCCCCATAAAAAAACAAAGCGCACAAAAAGCGTTTATCACTCAGAACAAATCGAAACACAAAATTGAGTCACAGAAGAAACAAAGCAGTAAAGAAGTACTTGAACAAATTTTAAAACCTCAGCGACAAAATGAACGCGCTGCACGCATGGCTGAAGAACTGAGTTTAACTTTGCAGGAATTTTCTCAGAAACCAAAAGAAAAATTTTTAAATTCTCGCACTAAAGAATATATTGCTGCCAGTTATATGCGTGGCTGGATTGATAAAGTAGAGCGACTTGGTAATGCTGATTACCCCGATGCCGCAATACGCGCAAAATTAAGTGGCACATTAATTCTTGATGTTGTTATTAATTCAGATGGAACCCTGAAAGAGATAAACCTACGTCGTTCTTCAGGCCATCAAATTTTAGATGATGCGGCAAAACGTATTGTAAAAATGTCTTCACCATTTGCACCTTTTTCAGCCAAATTACAGAAACAGGCAGACATTATTCACATCACGAGAAGCTGGGAGTTTCAGAGCAATCAACTAAGAAGTTATTAATGACTGAAGAAACCAACTTAACCAACCACTTTTTAATTGCCATGCCAAGTCTGGAAGATGGCAACTTCTCTCAATCTGTCACCTACATTTGTGAACATGATGATAATGGTGCTCTGGGTATAACGATTAATCGCCCATCAGAAATCAGTCTTATTGAAATACTTTCACAATTACAAATCTCTAGCAATAACCACGAAACCCAAAACCAGATAATCCTAAGTGGTGGCCCCGTGCAAATAGACCGGGGTTTTATTTTACACCGCCCTCACGGTAACTGGGACTCAAGCCTGAAAGTCACCAGCAATATTGCTGTCACCACCTCACAGGATATCATTCAGGCTATCGCTAATAATGAAGGCCCGGAGCAATCACTAATTGCACTGGGTTATGCGGGCTGGGGGCCAGGACAGCTGGAATATGAAATGTCTCAGAACACCTGGTTAAGTTGTCCGGCAACCGAAGACATTATATTTAATATTCCCATCGAAAAACGCTGGACAGCGGCCGCAATGTTATTAGGAATCGACCTGCAACTACTCAGCAACCAAACGGGGCATGCATGAGCATTCAACAGGTCCTTGGCTTTGACTTCGGTGAAAAACGAATTGGCATAGCCTCTGGTCAATCCATAACCTGTAGTTCAAACCCTGTTACCACTCTTACATCTAAAAACAACAAACCCGACTGGGCTGCAATTGAAACACTTATTTCCGAATGGAAACCAGACGCCCTCATTGTCGGCCTACCCTATTATTTAGATGGCACAAAAAGCGATATGACCGAGCGTGCAGAAAAATTTTCTCGTCAACTTGAAGGTCGCTTTAGACTACCTGTTTACACTCATAACGAAGCTCTTAGTTCATTTGAAGCCGAACAGTTCTTACAGGATAAAAAAAAGCAGCACAACAAACAGGACATTGATAAGATAGCCGCCGCAATCATTGTGCAAAGCTGGCTGGAGCAAAATACATGACCCATATTGCTGAACCTGAAAAACTTCTGGAAAAACTGGCGACCGATCTTGAAAACCTTTTAGAGCACCGCGCCATAGAAAAACCACTCATGGTAGGTATTCACACAGGCGGCGCATGGTTAGCCGAGAAGCTACACAAGCAACTCAAACTTGAAGATGATCTATCCACTCTTGATATCAGCTTTTACCGGGATGATTTTTCCCGCATTGGCATGAACCCACAGGTCAAACCCTCAAGCCTTCCACCTCAAGTTGAAGACAGACACATAATTTTAGTAGACGATGTATTACAAACCGGGCGCACTATTCGCGCGGCAATGAATGAAATTTTTGACTTTGGCCGCCCTGCATCAATAACACTTGCCTGCCTGATTGAAAGAACAGGACGCGAACTACCTATACAGGCAGACGTAGTTGGCCAGATTTTAGAGCTGGACAATAATGAACAGGTTAAACTTACCGGGCCTGAACCACTGGCCTGGGAAATTAAACGCACCGATTAAAGCAACGACATAACCTAATTAGAGGAATATTTAGAGAAATGGTTAACAAACCCACTCGTCGCACAGATGATTTAATTGGTCAGGACCTCTGGAACATTCAGCTTGATGATCAGGGGCAATTAAAACATTTCTTAACCATCGAAGGCCTGGGTACCAATATTCTTAACCAGATACTCGATACCGCAGAGAGTTTTGCCGGTGTTAATGAATCAGTAAAAAAAGTCCCATTATTGCGCGGTAAAACTATTGTTAATTTATTTTTTGAAGCAAGTACCCGAACGCGTACTACATTTGAACTAGCGGCTAAAAGATTATCTGCAGATGTACTCAATATGAACATCAGTGTATCCGCAACCAGCAAAGGTGAGACACTACTCGATACACTGCGCAATTTAGAGGCCATGCAAACCGATATGTTTGTGGTACGTCACGCCGACTCCGGTACCGCACATTTTATTGCCAACCATGTTGCTCCCCATATCCGAGTTTTAAATGCCGGAGATGGCAGACATGCACATCCCACTCAGGCTATGCTGGATATGTTTACCATTCGCCGTAATAAAGGCGCAGATTTTGGCAAGCTACGTGTTGCTATTGTAGGCGACATTATGCACTCCCGTGTCGCTCGTTCTCAAATACACGCATTAAACACTTTAAATACGGGTGAAGTAAGAGTAGTCGGCCCTAAAACATTAATCCCAAAAGATATTGAGTCCATGGGTGTAAGTGTGTTTCACAATTTAGAAAACGGCATTAAAGATGCCGATGTTATTATTATGTTACGCCTGCAAAAAGAGCGCATGTCTGGCGCATTACTTCCAAGTGAACAGGAATATTATGAACTTTATGGTTTAACTGAAGAAAAATTTAAACTTGCTAAACCCGACGCTATTGTTATGCACCCCGGTCCCATTAATCGAGGCGTAGAAATTGAATCCAGTGTAGCCGATGGTGATCGCTCTGTTATTTTAGACCAGGTGACATACGGCATTGCCGTGCGTATGGCGGTTATGTCAATGACGCTGGGCGGTAATATAACAACGCAAGATCAGGAGAAAAAATAATGCCTAAAACAAAAAAAGCAATCCTGATAAAAAATGCCCGCATTATTGATCCGAAGAACAATTTAGATGAAACAACTGATCTCTATATTCACGACCAGAAAATCGCCGCCGTTGGCAGCGCACCAGAAAACTTTACAGCTGATGAAACCATTGATGCAAGTAACCTCTGGTTGATTCCCGGCATTGTTGATCTCAGTGCACGCTTACGCGAACCCGGTCTTGAACAGAAAGCCAATATAGAAACAGAAACCATTGCTGCTGCAAGTGCTGGCATAACAACTTTATGCGTGCCACCTGATACCGATCCGGTTATCGATGAACCCGCAGTTGTAGAATTAATTTTACGAAAAGCCAAGCAGGCAAAGAAAACCCATGTATACACACTGGGCGCATTAACTGCCGGTTTAAAAGGTGAGCATCTAAGTGAAATGGCCAGCTTGCAACAGGCTGGCTGTGTAGGTGTCAGCAATGCACGCAATGCGATAAATAATCCATTAATCCTGCGCCGAGCATTCGAATACGCATCCACACATAACATCACTGTTTTTATTGAAGCACAGGACAAACACTTAAGTGAAAATGGTAACGCACATGAAGGTGCCATTGCCAGCAGACTGGGTTTAAACTCAATACCCTATGCAGCAGAAACCGCACCTATTGCACAAATTTTAGAATTAATTCGTGACACCGATATTCGCATTCACTTTGGGCGTTTATCCTGCGCAAGAAGCATTGAATTAATTAGTGATGCAAAAGCAAACGGCTTAAAGGTAACAGCCGATGTAGCAGCACACCAGTTACATCTTACTGACATGGATATCAGCAGTTTTAACAGCCTTTACCATGTAATCCCGCCGCTTCGTTCTCAACGTGATATGAACGCCTTACGACGCGGCATAGCAGAAGGCGTTATCAATAGCATTTGCTCAGACCATCAACCCCATGAACCCGATGCAAAACTGGCACCTTACCCGGCAACTGAACCGGGTATCTCAGGCATTGAAACTTTATTACCCCTAACTTTAAAACTGGTTGAGAATGGTGATTTGGAACTGAGTACAGCCATTGCAAGCATTACCTGGAATCCCGCTAAAATTTTAGGCCTGGATACTGGACACCTGACGGTGGGGCAAACTGCAAACCTGTGCTTAATTGATCCGCAAAAAGAATGGGTATTTAGTATTGATGAAATGTTAAGTCACGGCAAGAACACGCCGTTTTCAGGCTGGAATTTCAAAGGAAAAGTGATACAAACTATTATTAAAGGTAATACGGTTTTTAAACAATAAAATACGATGGAACGTATCCATCGGGGATGGACCTCGCTTTTTGAGCTCCGCCCCCTATTGTAATTCCATCAAGAGTTTTGCGGACTCGGTTAGCTACATTGTCCGATTTTAGTGGCATCAATGAAGGGGACAGAGCACCAAAAGAAAGCACAAAGTCATCCAGTTTCCTGCCATAAACTAAAGACACCTCACTAACTGAGGTGTCATCTTCACTACTTACAGATCATGCACCATTAAATGCATTAGTAACACCATCTTCTAGCTCATCAAAAATATCTATACGCCGTGTTGCTCTCAGGGAAAAACTGAATTTTCATTAATCTATGCCACACCTATACTTACACCCATTCCAACTGATTCTCGTATCACATAATGATCAAGCCCTACAAGAAAACTTAATTCCTTGTATCTTTCGCTCACCTTTTTTACCACATCTTTTTCACTATCCGCACACACGGTGTAAGAAAAAAAACATACACAATAACAATAGAAACAGTGAATTAACTCTTTTAAAATACCTTCCCTTTGCAATCTTTTATAATTCACCTCATGAAAGCCAATATCACCTATCTACTTATCCACTGATTATTAGTTTTTATTATTTCTCTTTCAGGCCAATAATAATTATTCTGTTTAACACTTATAACAGATTCACGATTGATTAAATCCAGTACTTTTAACTGGATAAATTTTTCATCTTCATATTTTTTAGTTAACAGCTTAAAGCCCTCCAGGCTTTCAACAGCCTCTCCGTTCAGCTCAACAATTCGTAACATTGTACTCAAACTGCTTCTATTCGCCGGACTGCCGTGATAGAGATAACTAACATATACACCTTTAGGTTTTATACCTCGTTGTAATGAAATTTCCCTATACGGTTCCTGTATTAATGCACCCGCCCATTGAACGACTTTTTTAACACCCGAACCATCAAGCGATTTCGTTTTAACCACTACCTTAGTTTCTTTACCTAAACGACTTATGGTTAAGTTAACTTCATCTTCACTGGTATATTTTTCAACATCTCTATAATTTCTAACCACTTCTCCATCTATTGCTAAAATCAAATCCCCCTCCAGTAACTTCAATTCCGCATCAGAGCCGGCTACTCGCCTGGATACAACTATTACCTGGCGCCTTGCATCACCTGTTTGCAATCGACCCGTCCATTCATCTGACAGTCCCAATTTTCTAGCCTGGGCAATTGATAAAGTTGAAAGCTCAACTTCCAGTGATTTAATTGTAAACTTTTGACAGCATTCCCATTGCTCAAGTAACTCCATGACTATTTCAGCCGGCACACCCCACTCATACTGCTTTATTTTACTGCCGCTTCCATAGGCAAAACTTAACCATACTGCTAATACATCTCCGTCTTCATTACTAAGCACCCCCCCTCTACTCGAAGGCGGGTTGTTCAGGCTAATCGCATCCATATTTGATTCTCTAAACATGGGAATTTTAGGTGGTGAAAAATTTAGTGAATCAATAGCCGATATTTTTGTTTCTTCAACCAGTAATTCCTGTTCATTTTTTAATGCAACCAACCAGACTTTATCCCCTGCTTCTAATTTTTTATTTACAAATTCTACCTCCTTAATCTCAGTGTCTCCAAGCAATAATGGGTCATATTGAATTATTGATAGATTATGTAAAGGATGAACAAAAACTACTTTTGCAGGGATATCCAGGGCGCCAGCAAAAACAACCCTTACATCACCTAAACTCATAGGCACTGTATTTCTATCCACCAGTATTAAACCGTCTTTTTTATTAACAATTAAGCCTGCACCGGTATAATGAGAATCTTCAATACCATTAATGTTATATGGTATATCAAACTGCACCGACACAATGGATGACGATAACTTATTTGCTCGCTCATCCTTATATTCGATAAATTTAATTTCCGCTTTATCTATCTTTTCGGTTGCATCATTTTTCGCTAAAGATTGGCACGGCCATATTCCCTGCTTATCATCTCGATAACATTTTTCCAGAGCAAACCATCTTCTATCCATGCGCATTATAGATACGTGCATGCGCTGGCTTTCTTTAAATGTAATATATTTTAGAGTTGCCTGTTGACGGTCAGATAATGTATTTAATATTTTCTCTACATCTTCTATGTTTTTAACCTTACTATTATTAATTGATAAGATAACAGCACCTGTTGGCACTCCCGCTGTTGCCAGGGCATAACCTGTCTGCGCAACGTACACCCCTTCTACTGGACGATTTAAATGACGCGCTTGCTGATATGACAAGTTATGTATTATCGATTGACCGAAAGTTAAATATTTATCAGGTGTCAAAGCATGCAAATCATCTACTTTTATTTTTACATCAACTGCATGACCATTACGCTCAACACGTAAATTAATTTCCTTATTTACATTGGCATCAAGTAAAGACTCTAACTCGTCAAATCGCCTCAACCATTTTAATCTTTCATTAACGCCCGCACCTTTGATTAAAATATCACCCGATTGCAACAATGCGTGGGCCTCTGTTCCAGGCAGGCTTCTTCTCACTACCAATAAACCTACCCCATGATTTACCTTACGCAATCTGGCTTCCATTTTTGGCCGCAAACCTAAACGCCTAACTTCATCATAAGGTTTGTAATCAAATGTTGTCTGTAAGGTACCGCGACTAACAGGTTTATTTTTCTGAATTAATTTCAACGCCCTTTTCACACGTTGCAGTGGTAGAAAAAAGCTTGACGATGCTTTAACTGAGCCACCTGCATTTAATGCTATGACGTTTCCCTGTATATCTATAACAGGAGATCCTGATGAGCCACCGGAAACACCCGAAGCAGATTGATAATAAAACGTATTAAAATCGTTGTATTTACCCCGACCATAATAAGGCGCCTGACGATCAGTTCTGGCAAGCGTACCCGCAAGAATGGACAACTGCTCCCCGGCATCATTTCCGACTACTCTAATTTCACGCCCTACAATGGCTTCTTTTGGTCTAATGGGTAAACTTTTAGGTTTTATAAATTTTAATGCCGATGGGTCATACTGAAAAAAACCAAAATCATGCACTGGATCTCGATATATAGGTTTTAATTCAATCTCTTCACGGTTTGCAAACAGGGCCTCTGCAACTACAGGGCCTGGCTGAACCACATGCCGGTTAGTTAGGATAATGCCTCTTTTTGCATCCACTACAAAACCTGTTGCCTGTGCCGAGCTGCTTCTAGCCGTATCAAAAGAGCGCACTGCATCAACCCTTATAGTAACAATCGAATCCGTTACACTATTAACCACTTTAGACCAGTTTCGATCCTTATTTGCAAACGCATTATTAACTAACAATAAACCACTTAATATCCATACTAGTTTGTACATTTTTTTTAATTACCTTATTATTCAGGGCTCATTCGGGATGATTTGTTAATGCTTAATAAAATCTGGGCGGGCCTAATTATTATAGGGCTCCTGTTCGCAGTAGGACAGGATATTCAAGATGAAATTTCAAATACCTATAATAACGGTGTTATTCAACAGGCACCTTATTCATATATCGAACATTCGACTAATCAGCTATCTTTAACACTTAATAATACGCAGTTAAATGCACATATTAAATCTGCTCAGCAAATTCATATTCACCTCGATGCCAACAGCCCTGTCCATTTACAAAAAATTGCCGATGCAAATGGCAATGAAAAGTTACTCATTGCGCGTATTACGTCTAAAACTAACACTCAATTAGCTCTTTTACTACCCGAGTTACACTGGAATAAACTACGTAGCGTTACTCAGGCCGCTTTTGACATGGCAAAGTTTGCGGTAAAACTAGCCATTGGTCTGGTTGGCATTATGGCTCTTTGGCTCGGTTTAATGCAGATAGCTGAGAAAAGCGGCTTAATAAAACATATGGTAAAAATAGTACAACCACTATTGTACTGGCTGTTTCCAAACATCCCTAAAGATCATCCTGTTTTTGGCAGTATAAGCATGAATATGGCAGCCAATATACTTGGCCTCGGCAATGCAGCTACACCGCTTGGTATAAAAGCCATGCAACAACTTCAGTCACTAAATACAGATAAAGATAAAGCCAGTGATGAGATGTGTATGTTTCTTGCCCTAAATACATCTAGCGTTCAACTCCTACCACCTGTCACTTTAATTGCACTTATGGGTACACAGGTTTCCGAATTAATCGTGCCGATAATATTAGCCACTAGCTGCTCCACTATCACAGCCATTCTGGTTGCAAAATTATATTCCCGTCGCTCGAGCAAACAGGATAAAACATGCAACAGTTAAGCAGTTTAATCATACCCTTACTCATATTATTTATTGTCTTTTATGGACTAATAAAACACATTGCCGTTTATGAAGAATTTGTAGATGGTGCCAAAGAAGGTTTTAACATTGCTGTAAATATTATTCCCTATCTGGTAGCCATGTTATTTGCCATTGCAATCTTTCGAGCTAGCGGTGCACTGGATTTTATTCTGCTGTTACTTTCTCCATTAGCAGACTTATTACACTTCCCCGCAGAAGTTATCTCTATGGGAATTATTCGACCACTAACGGGTAGCGGTTCTGTAGGTGTGTTAGCAGAACTTATAAATTCACACGGTGAAGATTCAATCATTGTAAAAATGGCTGCTGTCATGTTCGGCTCAACCGAAACCACCCTTTATGTATTAGCCGTTTATTTTGGTGCTGTGAAAATCAAAAACACATCATATGCGGTACAAGCGGGCTTAATGGCCGATTTTGCTGGTTTTGTAGCAGCAATTATTGTGTGCCTGTGGTATTTTTCGTAGTTAAATGTACTCAGGCATTCTACAACAATCAACTTATAATGATTTCAACTTTTAACAACCATCCACACTTTATAGCAGCGATTATGGGTTCAGCCATTTTGCTACTATTATCCGCATGTGATATTCAAATCAATAATAATATCCCCGACGTTCCACCAGAAGGACGTTTTGCTGTTGTGGGAGCTAACCAGCATAAAGATATAACAAATGTACAGGTTGGTATTGCTATCTTTGATAACGGAGAGCCGGTCAATCTGGTAGGTGGTGATGTTGTTCAGGCAAGTACAACAAATGACAGTATTTTATTACTTGATGATGGTTTTTATAAAGGCAGTTATGTAGCAAGCCTGCCAAATACCTTAAACTTTAATCAGATTAATTTTTTAATGGTGCATGAGCCATTAACGGCCAGACAAGATCGCTGGTACCCCATAGATCTTCTCAATATAGATCCGGGAGCTGGCGAGTTTGTTGGCGCATCCGCGGTTATAGATCTGCCTCCAGAACCACTTAATATATCAGCTAGCAATACAAACTTTAACGACATTAGTGACAGTTTTATTCTAACCTGGACTCCTCAGACTGCTGGAGACATTATGCAGATACGTTCTGCAATAAGTTGCACCAATGGTACAGCTACCAATACATACGGCACTGAGGCCGTTATTGTAGACAACTCTGATGATGGTAGCGAAAGCATTGATCTGGACCAGTTTATCTATGATATAGAAAGTGAAAATCAAACCATCAAATTCCTGCTTGCTGAAGCACGCGCATTACTTCAGGAGTTACTTATTCAGCTCAGCAACGGAGCTACTGATGACGAGTTTTTTGCTAATCTGGTAACTATAAACCCAATTAATAACCCTTGTGAAATAAAACTATTTCTCTTCAGACAGCGAGCAGGTAATTTTGATTCAACATCAACAAATGGCCGAGTTTTTGGTAGCCGAAGCACTGATATAACTTTATTTTATAACCCTAACTAGTTAGTAAAATATTAAATGTTTAAACTTTTATCTCTTACAATCGTTTTATTCTGCATGCTGTTTTCTAATACGGCTTTTTCTACAGGTAAATTTATAGATGGAAATGTTTTTTACAATATTCCTGATGCGGGTGGTAGCGATGATTTTCACACGGGAAAAATACTCACTGTTAACTATAATTACTACTATCTCCCCTGGTTAGCACTAACTACCGGCCTGTTTTTTAGTGAAGAAATATTTGATGAAGTTAAAACAGACATAGTCGGCACTTATCAAGCTAGCATTGAAACTCGTGGTTTTACCTTAGGGTTACGTCCCGAATACAACCTTTCAAAGCGCAATAAAATTTATGCTCGTACTGGTATTCTTTTATATAAAACAAAACTTATCGTTGATGAATTTTTTGAACCTGGATTACCATCTGGTAGTACAAGCGAAACAGCAGATGGCAATGGTTATTTTATTGGTATGGGTTGGCAACACTCGTTTACTGACAAAGTATCTTTTCAACTAGAATTAAACAAGCAGAAGCAGCTTGATTTATTTGATGGAAAAACAAATCTAGATCGAGTCTTTGACCTTAATTATACTGGCTTCAGCATTGGGTTAGGTTATGCTTTCTAGGCCCTGCATCACAATCGTATATATTTTTTCCCTGTTTAGCCTGTTGCTCAGCAACAACGCTGTATCTGATATTGATGAAACATACAGCCTTTCAGTTGGTGCTAATTTATCAAACTACAACTCTGAATTATCCATTAATTCACTAGACAACTCTGTTAATAAAGCTTTAGGTTTTGAAGACGATCTGGGTTATGACAAACAAGTTAATGCCGGCTGGATTAGTGGCTGGTATAGAACAGGTGATTTACATCGACTGCGACTCACATATACCCCAATTAGCAGATCCTCATCAATACAAAACACAAAAGATATCATTATCGATAACACGACAATTAAAGCAGGTGCTTCAATTTCATCACAGACCCGTACCGACATAATCGACTTCAGTTATATATACAGCTTTCATAAAACCCCAAAATTAGAAGCCGGTTTATCCGCAGGCATTTACTGGTTATTAAATGACACAAAAATTTTTGCTGTTGGTGAAATACAAGCTGAAGGAGATAATCAGAGCTCTTTTAAATCCGACTATTTTACTGAACAAAAAATTCTAGCCCCTATGCCATTGATTGGTTTATCTGCCAATTATGAGTTCTCTAACTCCTGGCGCAGCCATGCATCAATACGTTATTTAAGTGTTCAGATTGATAAAATCAATGGCAATATATTTAGTGCTGAAGCAGGCTCTGAATATTATTTTAATGACAACTGGGGTATTGGCGCCTCTTTAGCCTATTTTGATCTGGATATTGAAGTAAATGGCATCATCAGTAAATCCACACTAAGCTGGGACCATAGCGGCATTCAGTTATATGCTGTATTCAAATATTAAACAGTTATGAGAAATTAATATGAACATAAAAGCTCTGATTTTTTATAGTTTATTAATAACATCAACAAACACAGCTGCCAATAATGACATCCAGGCGCTTAGTAAAAATTGTGAAGATGCAAGACAAGAAAAACTAGCACCATTACGAGATAAAGTTATATCCGAGTGTATTTCAAAGGACAAAAAGTCAAAAGATGCCAGGGAAAAATGTGAACGATTTTATGTTGATTTTGGAGCTTCAGTTCATTTCAAATCTGGTGGCCACAAAGAAAGAATGTTTAATGATTTACCTGAATGCCTTAAACTGTATGAGGCAGAAAAGAAAAGTAAAAGCACGGACCGATAATTAACTTTGTATTGAGAAAAATTTAAAATGAATAAAATTTTATTCCTTATAATATTAAACTTGCTGTTTATATCTCAAGCCGTATTAGCTGAAAATATAGAAATTAGTGTTTTTAGTGGTTACAGAACGGGCGGCGACCTTGAAAATTCCAATACCGGGCTTAATGTGAGCCTTGATGAATCAAATAGTTACGGAATCATTATCGGTCAGGACTATGGCCCAGAACACGTGATGGAGTTTTTATACTCATATCAGAATACCGATTTAGTCGATGCCAATACTGTACCTGGTACAAAACTACTTGATGTAGATGTTGAGTACTTTCAAATGGGTGGCAGTCAAATATGGAGTGACAAACAAATTGATAAATTTTTTGGCGCGACTCTCGGAGCAATACATCTGAACCCTAATGATTCGACATTATCATCAAAATCACGCTTCGCAATGAGTCTGGGCGGTGGTCTTGTTTATAAGTTCTCCAAAAACATTGGCCTTAGACTAGACCTAAGGGCTTACTTTGCATCATTTGGTAGCAGCAGCACCTTTTGCGCCAGCAACGGACAATGTGTTGTCGCTGGCAGCGGTTTTATGCGGCAAGTTGATGCTAGTACAGGTTTAAGATTCAGATTTTAAATAAATATGACACTCGCACCTACTGTATGATTTCAACCCGAATTTATCTGTATTTAAATATTAACCATTCAAAAATAAGGAACATTATGAAAACACTATTAACAACATTAATTTTAACGTCACTATTTTTATTAAATGCCTGCTCAACTATGGGCTTATCTCAATCGAATAATGATATTAAGTTTGAAACCGAAGTAGATGCAAAAGCAAATTTCAAAGGTTATAAATCATACGCATGGATGGGATCAGCATCAATAATGAATGACCCAACCGGTCAGTGGAAAGCACCGGGATTTGATGCCAATACAGAAATAAAATTTCTTATTGATAGCCAGTTACGTTCTAAGGGCATGACTGAAGCAGATAAAAATGCAGATGTAATAGTGGGTTATGCATTAGGCATAAATATGACAAACATTGAATACAAGGCTAATCCTGATAAATCATTTAAAACTCTCGAGGCCGCTCCAAAAGGCGCCCTGGTTATACTGATGGTAGACGCACAAACGGGTGTTGTGATATGGGCTAGTACAGCAAGAGCAGACATTCAGGGTAATACCGGTGAAACCGCAAAAAATCGCTTGAAATATGCTGTTAAAAGCATGATTGGTTCTTTACCAAAATAACTTATTGAGACTGTTCTATTTCATTTTCTCTGAAAATAGAGCAGTCTCAATATTATTTATTACCAGTAATATAAAGTCTGCAAACCAAAAATTCCACTTTGTGTATATAAGTTTGGCAAGCTCCCTTCATCAAAATAAAATGATCGCTTTTCTCCATAAAAATCTAATATAAAACTTGAACCAATATCATATAAGTAACCAAAACGAACTCGCGCCTCTCTTGCGGCGGGGTGACCTCTTGATGGGTTGCTAAATGAAAAACCATTCACAAACCTGTTTATAAAATATAATTCGCCCCGGGCATCATGCTCTAGAGAAAGTTTAAAAAATATTCCTGCAAAAGGATTGTTTACACTGGAATATGTTCTATCAGCTGATTTAGCATACGCATAACCAAGTGATGCCTGCATACCCATATTTACAGTATAAGCAGATAATTCAGACCATCTATAACTCAACAAACGTCCGGCCCGTAATATTGAAAATTCAAAATACGTTTCCACCTCTAGTGCGTCATCAGAGATATACCTCATCGCTCCTAGTTCTAATAAATCCCACTCTATATGTAATTTTTCACGATTGCTTTCATCTGTTTCCCATCTTGTTCCCCAGGGAGTGAAATTAATACTTGTAAACTCAAGATCTGCCCCGTCTGTTCCAAAATGTAACTCTGCGTCCAGTAACCCATTCATATTTTCTGGAAGAGATGGACGAGCACAGCACATTAATTTTTCGGAGACCTCATCAATTTCACTATTTGCAATATAGCGTGTATTTAATAAAATTTTCGATCCCTCAAACTTTTCATCGAGTGGTTTAGCTTCATAAGCAACTGTCATTGCTACAGACTGTTCTTTGAACTCCCAACTCTCTGCTGATACCTTAGCTGATAATAGAATAATTAAAAATAAGACTAAAACCTGATTTAAATTCGATACAGTCATAAAATGACTCTTCTTCAACATGCACCTTACATAATTTCATTCTGGTATAGAACAGCTGAATCAGCCCGGGGAAGATAGATTATCGGCGAATGATGCTTGCTTCATTAATTTACAAAATATCTATTATTTAACTTCTGGCAAATCATCCGGATCTTTTGAGAACTGTAAATTGTCATTTTCTTTGTCTTTACTTATCTCATTCACGCCACCACCGAAATTTATTTTCCATTCCAGATTGCTTCGTGAGTCGGCATAAGATAATGCCGTTTTAATATCAATTTTTCCATCAGAAAACAGTTTATATAACGACTGATCAAACGTTTGCATTCCATCTGCTTCACCTTTTTCCATTATTTCTTTAATTTCATGAAAATCACCACGCCGAATTAATTCGGAGATATAAGGTGAATTTATCAATATTTCAATAGCTGCAACACGTTTTCCCTTCAATCCTTCCACCAGTCGCTGAGACACAATAGCTTGCAGATTTAAAGAGAGATCCATCAGAATTTGATTTCGCGCATCGGGTGGAAAAAAACTTAAAATTCTATCTAATGTCTGATTAGCATTAACCGAGTGTAAAGTTGTTAAACAAAGATGCCCCGTATCAGCATACTGAATAGCCGCTTCCATTGTTTCACGATCACGAACCTCACCAATCATAATAACATCAGGTGCTTCACGCATTGCTTCTCTAAGTGCGTTTTCATACGAAAGAGTATCAAGCCCGACTTCACGTTGACCAACTATTGATTTTTGATGATCAAACATATATTCAATAGGGTCTTCTATAGTTAATATGTGACCTGGCATATTTATACTTCGATGATTAATCATTGATGCCAAAGTTGTTGATTTACCCGAACCAGTAGCGCCCACTACTAATACCAGCCCTTTTCTATTAAACACAAGGTCTTTTAATTTTTCAGGTAAGTTTAATTTATCTAGCGTTGGCACATCCGATTTAATATATCGAATAACCATGGAAACCTCACCACGCTGGGTGTAAATATTAATACGAAAACGACCAATATCTTTTAATGAAAAACCCAGGTTCATTTCCATGGTAGCTTCGAAACCCATTTTCTGGTTTTCATCCATGACACTGTAAGCAATTTCTTTGGTCATGCCAGGCTCTAATGGCGTTTTACCAATCGGGTGCATTTTGCCTTCTATATTCATACTTACCGGCGCACCGGTCGTAAAGAAAATATCAGAACCGCCGCGCTCGGCCATTAGTTTCAAATAGGGTTGCAGATTCAATTTAATTCAACTTTATTTTTGTTTAACGTAAACGGTGTTTGTTATCTGTAGCATCTTCTTCCATCTTAAGACCTGAAACTTCTTGCATTAAGTCAGTGTTCTTAGCATCCTTTCCTTTCAGTTTTATACGTAATCTCAGGTCATTAATAGAATCAGCATTACGTAATGCATCTTCGTAGGTAACATAACCTTCTTCATACAATTCAAATAATGCCTGATCGAAAGTAATCATGCCATATTCGTTTGATTTAGCCATGAGCTCTTTCATTTCATGAACATTACCTTTAAATATTAAATCTGACATTAACGGCGTGTTCAGCATAATTTCAACAGCCGACACACGACCTTCGCCACCTTTTAATGGAATCAGTCGTTGTGATATGAGTGATTTAAGATTTAAAGACAAATCCATTAATAACTGCGGACGACGCTCTTCAGGGAAAAAGTTAATAATACGATCAAGTGCCTGGTTGGTACTATTTGCATGTAATGTGGTTAAACATAAGTGACCTGTTTCAGCAAAAGCGATAGCATATTCCATAGTTTCACGGTCACGAACCTCACCAATAAGAATTACATCGGGCGCCTGGCGTAAAGTGTTTTTCAACGCCACATCATAGTTTTCTGTGTCTACTCCAACTTCACGCTGGGTAACGATACAGTTTTTATGCTGATGAACAAATTCAATTGGATCTTCTATGGTTATTATATGACCGAATGAATTTTCATTTCGATAACCAATCATTGAGGCGAGTGAACTGGATTTACCTGAACCGGTCGCGCCAACAAAAATAACCAGCCCCCTTTTAGTCATCGCAATATCTTGTAAAACAAGCGGCAAACTCAATTCTTCAAAACTGGGTATTTCTGATCGTATAACACGCAACACCATTCCCATGGAACCACGTTGAGTAAATGCATTCACACGAAAGCGAGATACACCTGGCAAACTAATTGCAAAGTTAACTTCCTGCTCTGCTTCAAATGTACCTAATTGTTTATCGTTCATGATTGAACGCACCAAAGTTTGGGTGTGCGCAGGTGAAAGTGCCTGATTTGATAGTGGTGTCATTTTTCCATCAACTTTCATTGATGGTGCAGCACCCACTGTTATAAACAAATCAGAACCATCTTTCTGCACTAACATGCGCAATAAATCATGCATGTATCGGATGGCCTTATCTCTATCCATTCCAAACTCCAGTTATTATAATTATATGTTTGTAGCGATCTCTAAAACTATCGATTACTTTCGAATATTACATCGCGTCTTTATTTACTGCTTTGGTTTTCGCATCATCTTTAGTGATAATACCACGATCCACTAATTCCTTTAGATTTTGATCTAAAGTCTGCATACCAACCGATTGACCTGTTTGAATAGCTGAGTACATTTGTGCTATTTTATTCTCACGAATCAAGTTTCGAATTGCCGGTGTACCTATCATAATTTCGTGAGCGGCAACTCGCCCACCACCAATTTTCTTAAGTAGTGTCTGAGCAATAACTGCGCGTAATGATTCAGACATCATAGCTCGCACCATATCTTTTTCAGCTGCGGGGAATACATCAACTATACGATCGACTGTTTTTGCTGCGGAACTTGTATGTAATGTACCAAAAACCAGATGCCCCGTTTCTGCTGCAGACAAGGCAAGACGAATTGTTTCAAGATCTCGCATTTCACCTACCAGTATTACATCTGGATCTTCACGTAATGCTGAGCGCAAAGCTTCTGAAAAGCCCATTGTGTCCCTGTGAACCTCTCGTTGATTCATAAGACATTTTTTACTTTCGTGTACAAATTCAATAGGATCTTCAATGGTAAGAATATGCCCATAATCATTCTCATTTACATGATTAACCATTGCCGCAAGTGTAGTTGATTTTCCCGATCCAGTTGGTCCCGTTACCAGAACAATTCCACGAGGTGTATTTGATATTTCTTCAAAAATCTTTGGTGCACCTAATTCTTCAAGAGTTAATATTTTAGAGGGTATTGTACGAAATACCGCACCAGCGCCCCTATTATGATTAAAAGCATTTACACGGAAACGTGCCAAACCGGGAATTTCAAACGAAAAATCCACTTCCCAGTATTCTTCAAAGGTTTTACGTTGTTTATCATTCATGATGTCATACACCATGGCATGTATTTCTTCGTGGGGCATAGCATCAATATTGATACGTCGCACATCACCATCAACACGGATCATAGGTGGCAAAGCTGCCGACAGGTGTAAATCAGATGCGCCGTTTTTCACACCAAACGCCAATAATTGTGCAATATCCATTAAATCTCCCCTTAAAATCCGTAATTTTCTATTACGGAAATCTCAACCCATGTTTTTAGGTTAAGTTTGTTAATCTGGCTTGTATAAGAAAACTACAATAGTATTCTATTTATAGTCAATAAATTAGCAGGCTTCAATCAAATGCCCATAACGTCTTCCAACCCAGCCAATATTGCAAAGAATTTGACGCAAATCCAGCAGAATATTTCACAATACTGTCAAAAGTATCATCGTAACCCGCAGGATGTGCGTTTACTCGCCGTAAGTAAAACAAAACCTTCTGAAGATATCAGAGCTGCTTTTAATGCGGGACAAGTGTGTTTTGGAGAAAATTATTTACAGGAATCAATCGACAAAATACATGAATTAGCTGATCTGCAGATTGAATGGCACTTCATTGGTGCTATTCAGTCAAATAAAACCCGGGAAATTGCTGAGAACTTCTCCTGGGTACACAGTGTTGATCGGCTTAAAATCGCTCACCGTTTGAGCCAGCAACGCCCAGACTCATTACCTCCTCTAAATATTTGTTTACAGGTTAATATTAGTAATGAAAGCTCAAAATCTGGTTTTAACATTAACGATATCGAATCTGCCGTCAATGAAATCATTAAACTACCCAATATCCACTTACGAGGCTTGATGGCCATCCCAGCAAAAGCAGATAGTTTTGCTGGGCAACGTGCTATTTTCTCAGAAATGAAAATATTACTTAGAAATTTACACTCTCAACACGCTCAATTAGATACGTTATCTATGGGCATGAGTGGAGATATGGAGGCAGCCATAGCAGAAGGCAGCACGATGATTCGAATTGGAACGGCAATTTTTGGCGCGAGAAACGTTGGTGGGTTATAATTGAGCGGCTGTTTTTTTGCTCCTAATTCTGCACTGTAGTGTGACTAAGAGTTTTAAGCTATCGACTCACTAAACCCTTTACCTCTGATGGTATGGGTTTAGGGGACAGAGCGCCAAAAAGCGGCGGTCTATCCCCGATGGAGATGTTTCATAGCTGCGTTTACATTCAGCAGCAATATAATCTGACTTGCGAAAAATTTTGACTAAAATTAAATATTAATAAAAATCACAATAAATACAAACTGAAAATTATGACAAATCACATATGTTTTATCGGTGGCGGAAATATGGCCAGCAGCTTAATCAGCGGCCTCATCAACAACAAACATAACGCCAGTGACATCACCGTAACCGACCCAGATCAAAAAAAACTGGATCAATTAAATAAGCAATTCTCAATTAACACCGATGTCGACAATCTAGAAGCCATCAAAAATGCCAATGTCATTGTTCTCGCGGTAAAACCTCAGGTACTTAAAGAGGTTTGTGAATCACTTAAAGATACTATATGTGAAAATCGTCCTTTAATAATATCTATAGCCGCTGGAATACGCTCAACAGATATTGATCGATGGCTGGGAAACAATAACTCCATCGTTCGCTGTATGCCTAATACACCAGCACTGATTCAAGCTGGTGCTACTGGTTTATTCGCAAACCACAACACACTTGCGGAGCAAAAAGAAACTGCTGATAACATCTTAAGTTCTGCTGGCATTACACTCTGGGTGGATACTGAAGAACAACTAGATGCCGTCACTGCCATTTCAGGTTCTGGCCCTGCTTATTTCTTTTTATTTCTGGAAGCCATGCAAAAAGCAGGTACGCAGCTTGGACTAGATGAAAAAACTGCCGGTTTGCTTGCCAAACAAACGGCCTTAGGAGCGGCTCGTATGGCACTTGAAGGTGATGATGATACTGCAACATTACGCGCCAGGGTAACCTCTAAAGGAGGCACAACGGCCGCTGCAATTTCGTCATTTGAAAACAATAATTTTAGCGATATTATTAATCAGGCATTAACAGCAGCCCATGACCGCGCGATTGAACTGGCTGACGAATTAGGAAAAAATTAACCATGAATCCATTTGTATTTTTAATTGATATACTTTTTCAGTTATACGCAACCGCTCTTTTGATACGGGTCTTATTACAATGGGTTCGTGCTGATTTTTATAATTCGGTATCACAATTTATTGTAAAAATAACCAACCCGCCTGTATTACCTTTACGTAAAATCATACCGGGATTCGCCGGCATTGATGCGGCTACATTGCTACTTGCATTTTTAGTGCTTGCGATTAAAGCAATGATCATTTATCAAACTATTGACCCGTTAGCGATTGGCATAATCGCGTTGGGTGAAACACTCGTTCTCATTGTGAGTATATTTCTCTACTCAATTATCATTCAGGCTATTTTGAGCTGGGTCAATCCCGACCCCTATAACCCGGCTGTCAGTTTACTCAATAGCCTTACTTACCCAGTTCTAAAACACTTTAGAAAAATGATACCTCCAATGAGCGGCATCGATATTTCATCTTTTTTCGCTATTATTGTTCTTCTTTTTGTGCAATATTCTGTGCGGTATATTTTTGCTTCGGTGTTTGGTGTCAGCATCTAACTAACAGCCATGTTTTATGAATGGATTGATGGTGACCTTCTGATTCGTTTGAAGGTCCAGCCAAAAGTTACTATCGTCTTTTATATTAAATGATTATTAAGAAGTTGAAGCCGGTTTATTTAAGCATGGCTAGAAGTTAGATATATACTGCTGGAGCACATCTCCATCGGGGACTGAGCATCTTTCCCGCTCTGTCCCCTGTTGTGATGCCATCAAGAGTTTTACGGGTTCACGCACTGCAACTGTCAGCTCTCGGTGGCATAGGTTAAGGGGACAGAGCACCAAACGGCGGTGTTCTTTCCCCGATGGCGAAGTTCCTTAACCATGACTATCGGCATCCATCTCCCTTAGAACAACTTATCTTGTTCCCATGCTCTTGCGTGGAAATACATAGTAATAAACCCGTTATTTACAAATCATTATTTGTTCTAGATATGCATTCCCACGGAGGACCGTGGGAACGAGACGAAATTATTACCGTCTTTTATATTAAATGATTGTTGATAATCTGATACAGATTTGATTCCGTTACAGTTTAATTTGAAGTTAGAGATACACCGCTTTGGCTCATCTCCATCGGGGAAAGAGCATCTTTCCCGCTCTGTCCCCTGTTTGAGACCATCAAGAGTTTTACGCAGTCTACACGCTACTCTGTCAGCTTCTGGTGATATGGATTAAGGGGACAGGGCTTAAAAAGCAAGACCTTTCCCCGAGGGATATGCTCTTTAACAGTAATTAACGACGTCCGCTTCCCATTGAGCGACTACCATTCATTTGCTTGCTCATTGAACCGCTACCCATTGAAGGCGTTTGTGTCTGATAATTATTCCTATAATTATACTTGTACTGATTTTGTGCTCGTTTCTGTGACTGTAATGAATCACCTGCATAATCATGAGCTCGTGTTTGAGTTTGTGTACGTGTCATATCACCCTCTTCAGCAACAACGGCACCCATTGATACAAACATTAATAACGCTGCACCATAAGTTGATAGTTTCTTAATCTTATTCATAACATTTTCCTATACTGTTTATTTGTTTGTTTAAGTTAGTGCCCCGTTACATATTTACGCCTTCACCGTTCCAGATGAAGCTACCCATTAATACATTTCCGCCTAGATAAGTTTTACTAACATCCCACGTATCAAGATCAATTCTAATAAAATTACCATCATGACTGGCTGCAGTATAAAAGTATTTCATATCAAGACTGACGCCGGATGTATGTGCCTGTGACTTATAATCAGGTGATGCCGATTCCGCAACTACCACCGTTGTAACAAGCTCATGTGTATCCGTATTTATAACACTCATAAATCTAGCGTTATGATTTGTAATAATGGCCTGATTACGCATAGGTAAGAATGTGGTATGACCTGCACCCGCACCGGCTTCAACCATCGCTTCTACCTGCATTGTGTCTTTATCAATTACAAACACATGCCCTTCTGCAGAACCAATATAGATGCTCATACCATCAGGATGAAAGTCTGCGTGATGTGAACCCATTTTTGTTATATCCAGATTCAAAGGATCATATTCATGCAAATTCACCTGTGCAGTTTGATGCAAAGAATTTCTTCTAATTTCAAAACGAATCACACCAGGAGAAACCTCTTCAGTTTGATTACCTTCTACCACTGCATAAAATACATTTTTATCTTCCAATGCCATTGTTGAAGCCGGTGGCTGGAAAATATGATGTACAGATGTTGGTACATTTAATACTGATAATTTATCTCCAGCACGATTCCATAACTGAATTTCACGAGCGGCTCGGTCAAGCATAAAGAAGTGGTGATCACTCACCCAAAGAGGATGACCTGTAGATAAAGAACCACCAAAGTCATGTGGTGTAGTTAGTACATTTTCACCAATAACTTTAGTTACTTTATCCATATCAGTTCGAATAATACTGGTCATGGCTTTATCACCACCGGAAACCAGAGACAGCAATGTGTTGGCGTTAAAATTTGTTGAACGCGGCTTGTGCTGTAACTCAATTAAACCATCATTATCAATCGTATAATTATCAACAACGGTAAGTGATTCAGTTTTACGTGTAAGCGCATAGGCTTTATTCGGCCCTTGCTGATCGATACCGTATGGACCATCACCTGTATTTTCTACTGTTTTCAATAACTCCATCTTATCTACATCAACAATATGAACACGGTTTGAGTCCCAGTCACCGTAATAGGCCAGGTTATCAACCCCATATATATTTTCTGTTATATAAGCATCCTGATTAACATAACCCGGTTGCCTAAAACCAAATGGACCATGATTTTTATCTATTGTTTGAAACTGGCTTAGATCAGCAGAATTTGTCTTTGATAAAACTTCTGCATCTTCAATATCATCATTAACTTCACTAACTGTATCTTCATTACAGGCACTCATACCCAGTGCCATCGTACCACTCAAACATACGACCATTACTCGTCGTTGATTATTGTTTAGCGCACTTCTGATTTTATTTACTAATGTGATTGTTTTCATATCGTATCCTGTTGCTTACCAATTTAAATAACTCAAAACATCGATGTGGGACAAAATCCCACGTTAAAGCAACTTTATGTGGTAATAATTCCCACGTCAAGCTATACTCAACATTCAGGTGAGCCAGATCAATAAACTGTGAGCTGGTTTGCAAACCGCCCCTCCCTCCTCGGAAATAGCAGAGAACACAGCAGTTATGAGCCAAAACGGATACACTAAAACTCAGGCAGCACTAACAAAAGCCGTCACAATGCTCTGTAGGCCACTAGTCCGCCTGTTAATTGAAAAAGGCATGACCTTTCCCCAGTTTCGAGACCTAATGAAAGAGCTCTATATTGATGTTGCAAGCAGCGAGTTTTCTATAGACGAGAAGAAACCCAGTGATAGTCGGGTTTTTGTACTTACGGGTATTCACAGAAAAGACATTAAACGTATTCGTGAAAACTCAGATCTTAATACACCGAATATCAGCAGCAGCGCCTCCTTAAGTGGGGAGATTATCGCTCGCTGGAGCAGCATGCCCGAGTACCTGGATGAAAAAGGAAAACCCAGGAAACTAACTAAAAACAACGATAATAAACAAGCTGGTTTTGAACAACTTGTTTCGAGTGTCAGCAAAGATGTTAGGCCAAAAGTAATTCTTGAAGAATGGTTACGTCTTGATATCGTGCGTTTGAAAGATGATTTAATCACTCTCAATAAATCGGCATTTGTTAGCAATAAAGAATTTAAAGAAATGGCATACTACCTTGGCCATAATATCCATGATCATATGGCAAGCTGTGTAAATAACATTCTTGCTGAAGAAAAACCTATGCTCGAACGCAGTGTTTATTATGCCTCTCTTAGTGAGACATCTATAAATAAATTACGTAACATTGCCGATAAAAAAGGCAATGAATTACTGCAACTTCTAAATAAACAGGCAATCAAGTTTTATGATGCAGACAAACATAAAGAAGATGCAACTTACCGTATGCGTCTCGGTGTTTACTGGTATCAGGCACAGCCTGATAAAAACAGAGGGTCTGAATAATGAGATCACTTTACAAAATATTTATTTTACTGCTGTTAATTATTAGTTTCACAGCCTGTACGTCAACGCCTTCAAGTTTAGCCAGTGGTAATGATGAAGACAGTGACATTGGTTTAGGCGGCACAGGTTTACTAGCAGGTAATCAAATTGACGATAGCGGCATGGGTGGCACAGGTATCCACACCGGTATTCTAGGAAAAATAACCGGCTTTGGCAGCATTTTCGTTAACGGCATTGAAGTTGAGTATAACGACGAAACACCCTTCAGCATAAATGGTAAAACAACAAAAATTCAACCATTAAACATTGGCGATATTGTTGAGATACTGACTGAAGATTCAAAGAATTATACTCACGCAGTTGCTATTAATTTACGCCATGAAGTTATAGGTGAAGTAACGTCTATTAATCCAGCAACCTATAGTTTCATGATTAATAATCAAAAAATCATACAACCAATAAACAAATCAGACTTACCAAAAATAGGTGAACGTGTTGCTGTTGCTGGCTTTAGAGTTAACGAAAAAACAATCATGTCAAGCCGCATTACCACAACCACTAAATCGGATTTATTGCGCACTAATACGGATTTACCTTTTAAAGACAAAAGCAGTCAGTGGCTTGTACAGATGCATGTTCAGGAAAAGGTGAGCTTTACGTTAAACGGGTCATCGCAGAGCATTAATATAGATAGCCCGGAGAATACAACAAGTGAACTCCTTAATATTAAGATTCTTAAATTAAAGCAATCTGCATCTAAGAGACTTAAGTTATGGGATACAATTAACCCGATCGACTTACCTGTGGGAAGACCTACCGTCGAACCGGTAAACTGGAATAACCAGAATAGGGCACCTAATCAACAGCCCTGGACTAACCCTAAGCAATGGCAACAGAATGGTGCTGGTGCTGGTGCTGGTGCTGGTGCTGGTGCTGGCCCGGGCTCACCTTCGGTAACAGGGTCAGGATCAGGCCTGCGCTCAGGCTCGGACTCCAGGAATGTTCAATATAGAAATAACCAGAGACAGTAAGAGCCAACCTGATTAAATAAAAGTATTATTACAAACGTAACTTATAACAATGGTATCGCCTGATTCACAACCTGTAATACAGGTTTGATATCAGGTATAACCTGTATCTTTATTTCATCAATAAATTAAATGACAAATAAAAATTCCAGACAGCAAATACAATCACCAGACCTCCTGCTAAATTTCTAACGGTCTGTTTTTGCACAAATTGCTTTAACTGATTTGCAAAAAAACCCATCGCCAGTAAGTTAGGCAGCGTGCCCAGACCAAAACTCAACATCAACAAGGCACCATGCTGAAAACTTGCTGCAGAAACCGACCACACTAATACGCTATAAACAAGACCACAGGGCAACCAGCCCCATAACAAACCAAGTGATACAGCCTGAACAGGTGTTTTAACCGGCAACATTTTTTGTGCAAAAGGTTGTATTTTTTGCCACACAACTGAACCCGCTTTTTCTAATCGAGCTAACCCCAGCCACCACCCTGAAATATACAAGCCCATCATTAACATAAAAATGGCTGCAATTAGTTGCAATAAAATCTGAATGAATTGAATATCAGTCCAGATACTCACCATCCACCCAAGCGCCCCCATAAGACCGCCGGCTATTGTATAACTTAACAATCGACCAAAATTGTAGGCTAACAACAAACTAAATAACGCTGAAAATCGCGGGTTTTTATCCTGCTTACTGGCGAAACTTAAGGCCCCGACAATTCCGCCACACATGCCAACACAATGAACGCCGCCCATTAATCCGACAGTAAATGCTGTTATATAAGTAAATTCTTGCATATTTTCTTAACTTTTTTAATAAAACCCTTGTATTACAGTGCAAAAGCACTAACAATCCATTCATTGAATAATTTTTATTTATTCATCCAACTGATTAAACTAATAACCATAGGAGCATCCTAGTATGGCGGTTAAAAAGAAAGCTGCAAAGAAAAAAGTAGCCAAGAAAAAGGTTGCGGCATCTGCTGTTAAAAAGCCACCAACCAAAAGTGAAATTCTGAATCATATATCTGCTGAAACAGAATTAAGCCGTAAAGAAGTAACTGCGGTACTAGATAGTCTTTCTGGACTGATAGAGAAAAATATCAAACCTAGAGGTCCTGGCTTCTTTAACCTACCTGGTCTATTAAAGATCAAAGTAATTAAAAAGCCTGCGACTAAAGCGCGCAAGGGAACTAACCCTTTCACTGGTGAAGAAATGATGTTTAAAGCTAAACCAGCACGCAAAGTAGTTAAGGTATTACCGTTAAAAGGTTTAAAAGACATGGTTTAATAGCCATTTAATGCTTTAGCAAAACGGGGGTATATGGCATTTAATATCTGCTATATAACCCCGTTTTTACTTTTGTGACAGAAAAATGACCGAAATTCACCATTTGTTACACAATTGAAACAACATTTCAGGGCATAATAGACATAATCCCCATAAGCTAATTGGAACTGCTGACGCTATTCTCTATAATGCATTAAATATGAATACACTGGCAGACAAACTACCCAAAACTCTAAACCTTAACGAAGCTGATCTCGCCAGGTTAAATCGAGTATTACCCCCTTTTTTTACAATTATATTAATAATTGCCTGTAGTTATACCCTTTCACAAATAACCTGGTCCTTAATTCCCGGCGATGAATCTTCAGCCTCTGGCAGCTACCAGCCAAAAAAAGGTGTTAAACAAGCGCCTAAAAACTATAACGAAATTACAGACGCTCATTTATTCGGCATCTTCCAGCAAGGCGCAGCTAACACGAAACAAACCGTGGCACCTGAAACACGCTTAAATCTTGTGCTTAAAGGCGTACTCGCCACCACTCCCATTGAATATGGAAGCGCAATTATTTCTAAAGGAAAAAATGGCAAAGAAGATACTTACACTCCCGGCGACAAAGTATCTAGTGCCACTGTAAAAGAAATTTATGCTGACCGGGTTATTTTAGAGCGCGCAGGTAAGCTTGAAACACTTCGCATGCCTAAAGATAATAACGCGAACATGATTACCTCGTCAGCCGGATCTGCACCAACAATCAAAGCCTCCACCCCTGGTGCCGTATTATCTGATATTCGTTCTCAAATACTTAAAAACCCGACATCTTTCGGCAAGTATGCAATACCTATCCCTTATAATGAAAATGGGCGTTTACGCGGTTATCGCTTACAACCTCAGGGTGATCGTTCTTTATTTGATAAGGTGGGCCTGGACCCGAACGATGTTATTATTGCGGTAAATGGAGTTGAACTAAATAACCCTACCAAAGGCCTAAAAGCACTGCGTGCATTGCAACGTGCTAAATCTATAGACCTGACCGTATTACGCAATGGCGCTGAATTACCATTGCATTTTGATGTACCTTAAACAGAGACAATTATTTTGAAATTTCTGGGCTCCAATTACAAACATATACAGACTGTATTATCAGGTCTTAAACGAACTTTTTTAATCTGCTTTTTACTAACTTCAGGTTTATTGCCTACTCAAAACCTGATCGCCGCAGAAAATCAGATCACTCTTAATTTAAAACAGGCCGACATACGCGCCTTAATTAGTACTGTTTCAAAATTTACTGGAAAGAACTTTGTTATTGACCCCAGAGTTAAAGCCAAAGTAACCGTAGTGTCATCAAACACTATGTCAGAAAGTGAAGTGTATGAAGTATTCCTGTCCGTATTACAGGTACACGGTTATGCAGCTGTACCCGTCGGCAGTGTGGTAAAAATTGTACCTCAAGTAAATGCGAAACAGGGGCCGTTACCTGTTGTTCGTGGATCTAAAAACTACGGCGATGAACTAATTACAAAAGTCATTACTCTAGATCACGTACCGGCAGCACAACTAGTTCCCATCCTTCGTCCTCTGGTTCCACAACAGGGGCATCTGGCTGCATACAACCCGACCAATACACTTATCGTTACAGATCATGCTGCAAATATAAAACGTCTGGTTCAAATTATTAGACACATTGACCGCCCGGAAAGTGATGAACTGGAAATCATTCCATTAAAACATGCCTCAGCTTCTGAACTTGTTCGTATATTGAATTCACTTCAATCAGGTAGTGGTGGCTCTAAAGCAGCCGCGTCTAAAAAAATAACGCTGGCAGCAGATGATCGAACTAACAGCATACTCATGAGCGGAGAACGTTCTAGTCGCTTAAAAATTCGCGCAACGATTGCCCACCTTGATACACCGCTAGAAAATGAAGCGGGTAACACACATGTTATATATTTAAAATACGCCAAAGCAAAAGACATTGTCACAATACTCAGCGGTGTACAGAAAAATCAGGAAAAAACGAATAAGAAAGTTAATAAAGCTATAACTTCTACAAAAAAAACCGATGCTGATATACAGGCAGATGATGCAACCAATTCATTAATTATTACAGCTGGTCCTGATGTCGTTCGCCGCATGAAATCAATTATTCGTCAACTGGATATTCGTCGCGCCCAGGTACTGGTTGAATCTATTATTGCAGAAATTTCTAATAATACAGGCAAGGAGTTTTCATCACAGTTTGTTGTAGGCCCACCTGAAGATAGCAGTAGCAATAGCGTTCCAATTGGCGTTGGTAACTTCGGAGGCGCTGGCGGTATTATCGGTTTATTCAGTGGCGACCAGGCAACCATTGGCAGCTCAATTGGTGACGGCATCACTTTTGGTTTCGGCAGTGATAATGGAACTCGTTTTGCTTTTTTATTAAAAGCTCTTTCTGCTGATGCGGCTACCAATATTTTATCAACACCGAGTGTTGTCACACTAGACAACCAGGAAGCAAGCATTGTCATTGCGCAAAACGTACCTTTCCTTACGGGTTCATTCACTACAGCGGCAGATGGCGCTTCAAATCCTTTTCAAACTGTAGAACGTCAAGATGTGGGCATTACACTTAAGGTTACCCCACAAATTAATGATGGTAATACTATTAAACTGGAAATAGATCAGGAAGTTTCAAACGTATCTTCTTCAGCTGCATCTAACGGCGGCATCATCACAAACAAACGCCAGATAGCCACCTCGGTATTAGTTGAAGACGGAGAAATTTTAGTGCTCGGTGGTTTAATAGATGATCAATTACGCGACACAGTTTCTAAAGTACCCGTTTTAGGTGATATCCCGCTTTTAGGCTGGCTTTTCCGTTCGCACAGTACGTCCAAAGAGAAACAGAACTTAATGGTATTTATGCGCCCCAGCATAATGCGTGATGCAGGCTCAGCTGCTTACCACACCAACCAGAAATATAATTTTTTACGTGCACAACAAATTGATGCCGGCGTGAATGGTTTTGGTTTATTAAAAGAAGAAAGCAGCCCTCTATTACCACCATTACAAAACTTAGTTGTGCCAGCTGATGCATCTGATGACAAATTACAGTCACCTCTAAATAAAAGTGAAAAGAAAACAATCGAAGACTCCATTGACCTTGATGGCGAAGACTTTGAATAATATTTCCACCAATGAAATAAACAATGATGCTGCCCATGCTACCAACCAGGCTGCTGAGTTAAATGCACAAAGCATTTCTTACGCTTTTGCAAAACGTCACGGCGTTATGCTAGGACAGATTGATAATGACAAAGCTCAGGTCTTATATCGAGGCACTTTAAACCCTCAGGCTATTTCTGAAGTAAGACGCATTATTGGTCGTCGCGTTGAACTTTCTACAATCACCGATGAACAGTTTGACGCATTAATTGCACAAACTTATGAACAGGATTCCGATCAGGCTATGGCCATGATGGAAGGTGTGAGTGATGAGCTTGACCTCGATCAGCTCGCTGAAACAATTGAACCTGAAGATTTGTTAGAAGCAGAAGATGATGCACCAATAATTAAACTCATTAATGCGGTACTAACAGAAGCTATAAAAATAAGCGCTTCTGATATACACATCGAAGCTTTTGAAAACAGAATGCGAATTCGTTTTCGTGTTGATGGTGTCTTACGTGAAATTTTACAACCGCCAAAAAACATCGCGCCTCTGGTTATATCGCGTATAAAGGTTATGGCAAAACTCGACATTGCTGAAAAACGATTACCACAAGATGGCCGTATTTCTTTAAAGGTCGCCGGTAGATCGGTTGATGTGCGTGTATCCACATTACCATCAGGCCATGGCGAGCGCATTGTATTACGTTTATTAGACAAACAGGCCGGTAGACTAGACCTGCAACATTTGGGCATGTCTGAAAATGATAGAGAGCGTTTAAGAGATTTATTACATCATCCCCATGGAATTATATTGGTAACCGGCCCCACCGGCTCAGGTAAAACAACAACACTATACGCAGGTTTAACTCAGCTCAATGACAAAAGCCGAAATATTTTAACTGTTGAAGACCCCATAGAGTATTACCTCGACGGCATTGGACAAACTCAGGTTAATAATAAAGTTGAAATGACTTTTGCCAAAGGTTTACGGGCAATTTTACGACAGGATCCAGATGTTGTAATGATTGGTGAAATACGAGATCTTGAAACCGCATCAATAGCAGTTCAGGCAAGTTTAACCGGCCATCTTGTATTATCAACATTACATACCAATACAGCCATTGGTGCGGTCACCCGTTTACGAGATATGGGTGTAGAACCTTTCTTATTAGCCTCTAGTTTAATTGGTGTGTTAGCGCAGCGACTCGTTCGACAGTTATGCCCTAATTGCAAAGAAGCACATACCGCATCTGCCAGTGAATGTGAATGGTTAGGCATTGACGTTTCACAGGCGCCAGAAATACACACACCAAAAGGCTGCGATGCATGCAACCACCTTGGTTTTAATGGCCGTACGGGAGTTTATGAATTAATTCCCGTTGATGACAAACTTCAGCAAATGATTCATGACGGCGAAGGCGAGCAGACTATGGAAAAATATGCGCGCACTTTCACAACAAGTTTACGTACGGATGGAAAACGCCTGGTACTGGAAGGCGTTACTTCACTAGAAGAAGTTTTAAGAGTATCCCGTGAAGACTAATTCGAAATCTGTTTACAAAAAATTCTAATATAAAATAATAATTATGGCAGCATTCGAATACATAGCACTTGACTCAAAAGGCCGCGAAAAAAAAGGCGTAATAGAAGGTGATACACAACGTCAGGTCAGGCAAATGTTACGCGAAAAGGACATGATGCCGCTGCAAATAGATAGCGCTGCCAATCAGGAAAAAAAACAACAGGATAAACCGGTACAAATTTCTCGGCGCAGTATCAGTGCTACAGACCTTGCTTTATTTACCCGCCAATTAGCTACACTGGTTCGCGCTGCAATACCCCTTGATGAAGCCCTCTCTGCCGTAGGCCAGCAAACAGAAAAACCACGTATCCAAAGCATGGTATTTGCTTTACGTTCAAAAATTTTAGAAGGCCATACACTTGCTGCCGGACTCGCAGATTTTCCAAAAATATTTCCGCAACTATTCCGTGCCACTGTTGCAGCTGGTGAGTCATCAGGTCATTTAGATGTAGTATTGGACCGCCTTGCTGATTACACAGAAAGTCGTCAGAAAATGGCCTCAAAAGTGGCACAGGCAACAATCTACCCTGCCATCTTAACGATTATGGCTTTTCTGGTTGTCACCGGTTTATTAATGTTTGTTGTGCCGCAAATCGTAGAAGTTTTTGAAACATCGGGCCAGCAACTGCCTGGCATTACCCGTGCAATGATATGGATAAGTGAGTTTTTACAAAACTGGTGGTTTATTTTAATTTTATTATTTATCGCTCTGTTTTTTATCGCCAGACATCTGTTATCTATTCCAGCCAACAAACGTCGCTTTCATTTGTTTGTTTTAAAACTTCCCGCTGTAGGTAAACTCGTTAGAGGTTTAAACACAGCACGTTTCTCACGCACCTTAAGCATTCTTTCTTCTAGTGGTGTACCGGTTCTGGATGCACTACAACTTGCAGCACCGGTTGTTGCAAACCTGCCCATGCAAGATGCGGTAATTGATGCGGCTGAAAAAGTAAGAGAAGGCTCGAGCATTTATGCGGCACTTGAACGCAGTAAACTATTCCCGCCCATGACACTTCATTTAATTTCCAGTGGTGAGAGATCAGGCAATTTAGAAGACATGTTAGATAAAGCAGCAGAACAGCAGGAACGCGAACTGGAATTATCCATTTCCATGTTCATGGGCTTATTTGAGCCATTGTTAATTGTTGCCATGGGTGGCATTGTATTAATAATCGTTCTATCTATTTTATTACCGATTATTAACATGAATGATTTAATGCAGTAGATAGAAGACTATTTTTTACCGGTTAATTTAAAACTATCTCTTAAAAGAAAAATAGCACCGCCTATTGCACCATATAAATGCGCATTGATCGCCACACGCCCTCCTGTCATTGACTCTGAGCCCGGTAGTGCACCATATACCTGCTCCCAGACCAGCTTACCTATAATAATAAGCAGCAGAACCAGACCGCTAATTTTATAACGCTGCATTTCCCAACGAGCACCAATTATGAATAAACCATGTAATACTCCCGAGAAGCCTACATACCTCTCCAACTGATTATCGAGCAATAACCCGGCACTACACAGTAGAGAGATAAATAACAGCGCTTCAATCCAGTAACGATTTGACCTGTAACCCGCAAAAAAAACAGCCACCATGGCTAAACCCGCCATATTGAGCAATAAATGATTCCAGTTCAGGTGCGTTAAATGACCACTGATTAAACGCCAGACCTGCCACTGCTCAATTAACTGTCGATCAAAGCGAAATTCAGGCTCCAAATGTAATATCTGTATAAAAAAACATACAATAAATAGAACTAGCCATAACTTATGAGTTCTAAGTTTATATAAAATATCCATGCGTAATAATTGTGTCATATGCGCTTATACCGGCATCTGTTATGATAACGCCACAAAGTTTAACCATTTATTGACTACGGAGCCATCTGTGAAAGCACCTCATATCAAACAACAGGGATTTACCTTAATTGAAATTATCGTTGTTGTTGTCATTATCGGCATATTAGCGACATTTGTTGCCCCTAAGTTTTTAGGCAAAACAGATGATGCGCGTATTGTGAAAGCTAAAAACGACATCCAGGCACTTGGAAGTGCCCTCGATTTATACAAACTGGATAACTACACCTACCCAACAACCGATCAGGGGCTAGATGCACTAATCAATCAGCCCTCTGGTGACCCCGCACCCGCCAACTGGCAAAAAGGCGGTTACGTTAAAAAGTTACAAAAAGATCCATGGCAGCGTGAATACTTATATTTAAGCCCGGGTGAACACGGTGAAGTCGACATCTATTCATTAGGTGCCGATGGTGTAGAAGGCGGCGAAGGCGCAAATGCAGATATAGGTAGCTGGGACTAGTCGATTACTCGGTTGTTAAATAATGCACAAACAACACCGCAACCTTTATAACTACCGGAATAAAGGATTTACTCTGATCGAATTACTTGTGGTTATTGTAATCATAAGCCTTTCGATAGCAGTAGTTGTGGTAAATATATCAACTGGCGGTAATGACGAACTTGCTGAAGAAGAAATTGTTCGCCTGCAACAAATTTTACGCTTTGCCCATGAACAGTCTGTCATTAGAGCAGAAGAATACGGCGTACGTTTTTATGAAACCGGTTATCGTTTTATGCGTTACGATGAAGAAACGGATAACTGGTTAGACATAAACAAGGACAAATTATTACGTAGTAGAACTCTACCCGAGCCACTGGAGCTTGATTTATATATTGAACAGGTTCCAGTAGAAATACTCGAATCGAGTAAAGACGAGCCTGCCCCTAAAGCAGAAACAGAAGAAAACAAATTAGCCAGTGCCGCATCTGATCTCGATTTGGTAGACCAGCCCAAACCGAAACTAAATGAAGCAGAAAAGATTAAACCTCAGGTATTTCTACTTTCCAGCTCAGAATTAACCCCCCAGTTTGAGGTACGTTTGCGCATCCCCGGTAGCGATATTGAAGAAACCCTTGAAGGTCAGCCGCAGGGGGAATATAAACGGGTGTTACAAGTCAATGAATAAACCCGGCAAAGTTAATTACAGGTTTCACTTCATAAATAAGCTTAGTGGCTTTACCCTGATTGAGGTGATGGTCGCACTCACCATTATTGCAATTGCACTTGCCTCACTCATCAAGGCATCTGGGGGGCACACTAACTCTGCCGCATATCTTAAAAGCAAAACACTGGCACATTATGTTGCCATGAATGAAGTTACCCAGTTACAGATAGAGAATGCCTGGCCTGACCTGGGTACGACTCGAAAGTCCACTGAAATGGCCGGCGTTGAATGGTTCTGGACACGTGAAGTAAAAAAAACCGGTGATGAAAGCGGCAATATTAGGGGCTTAAAATTTACTATTTTTCTGGATGAAGGAAGAACTCGAAACCTGGCTCAGCTTCAGGCGTTTATTTCTAACCCGGCACAAAACGTAATACCGGTCGCCGCGCCAAATAACTCAGGCGCAACCGGTACAAGTGGCACCCCACAATGAAACTGAATTCTGCAGCTAAGCAATCTGGTTTCACGCTTATCGAAGTCATTATTGCCATGTCAATTTTTGCTATCGTTTCTCTCCTGGCTTATACCGGTTTACATTCTGTCATCACTTCAAAATCGCATACTGAAGGCTCATTAGAAAGACTCCGTGAGTTACAGATGACCATGTTAAACCTGAACGGTGACTTGCAACAGTTAAGTAACCGTAATGGTCATGATTCACTTGGTGGCCAGTTACTAAAAGTTTCAACACAGGACAGTAATTATATTCTGGCTTTCACCCGTAGTGGTTGGCGAAATCCCGCCAACCTGGCACGTAGCACATTACAACGTGTCGCCTACAAACTGGATGAAGACAAACTCATTCGACTTTACTGGTCACATGTCGATAGAGCGGATGATGAGCAGCTTGTTGAGCAAGAACTCATTAGCAATATTGAGTCGTTAGAATTACGCTTCCTTGATGATAAAAACCAGTGGCAGACGAATTGGCCCACAGCCAATGACCTCGCATCAGCAACCCCTTCTAGCAAGTTACCTGTTGCAATTGAAGTCATTTTAAAAATGAACGACTGGGGTGAGATCAGGCGTCTGGTAAGGGTCGCGCATTAATGTGTAATATAAACAAACAACGCGGTGTTGCCATCATTGTCGCTCTGCTAGTGGTATCACTAGCCACGGTACTGGCTGTGTCACTGGTCAAACATCTGAACTACGATATTCGTCGTACAGAAAATATATTACGTCTTGATCAGGCCCGTTTATATAATGTCAATGCAGTAGAATTCAGCATGTTACTGTTAAAGCTGGACCGTGATGCCAACAATGAATACGACAGCCTTCAAGACATTAACTTATTTAACGATCAAACGGCCGTATTCCCGGTAGAAGGAGGTTCAGTATCTGCCAGGTTGTCTGATTTACAGAGCTGCTTCAATTTAAATAATCTATCAAAGACAAATAGTGAACTAGCAGCCTATCGCGCTCAATACATGAGGCTGCTCGGTATATTAAAAGTTGATAACAGCCTGCACAGATCTTTAACAGACAGCCTGATAGACTGGCTTGACCAGGATGATCTGAATGAACCCCAGGGCGCCGAATTTGACTATTATATTGGCCTTGATAAACCCTATCGTACGGCTAACAACCTGCTAATTAGTCCCAGTGAACTTCGCCTGGTTAAGGGTTATACGCAAGATGTCATTAAACTCATTAAAGATGAGGTCTGCGTTTTACCTGCTGTTAAAACAGCCATCAATGTCAACACAGCCAGTAACAAAATGTTAGAATCTATTGCAGATTTAGAAGGCCGCAGTGATCAAATCATTAAAGATCGTGATGCCAGTGCTGAAAGCACTGAAGATGATGCGCCATTTGAAAAACTGGATGACTTCACTAAATATGTAAAAGGCACTCTAAAAGTGAAAGATTTTAATAGCAACGGTCTACAGACATACTCTGAGTATTTCCTGCTACAGACTAATACACAGCTTGGCGCGGGTGACATGAAGTTATTTAGTATGATTTATCGAGATCAAAGCAATGCAAGAACAGAGCTTATTCGACAAACAGGCGGTGCTCTCTAATGAATGAGTTTTTAATTATTCATTACAAACCCGGTCATAAGTCGAACTTACAATACTGGGCCATGGGTGCAGATCAACACCCTTCAATTACTCTGGGCCATGGCAGTCTAGAAGAGTTAAAAGCGATTGCCCGTGGTAAAAAAGTTAGCGTATTAATAGACGCACATTACACCACATTAGAATCAGTCAAAATTCCCAGTAAAAGCCGTAGCAAACAATTGCAGGCTATACCCTTCGCCATGGAAGATCATCTGGCAGAAGATATTGAAGATACCCATTTCGCACTGGGTAAAGCAGAAGACAATACTGTACCGGTTATTGCTATCAAGCGAGAACTTTTACAGGATACCATCGATCTTTTTAGTCAACAAAACATACATATTGAAGCGTTAACCGCAGATAGTGTAGCCCTGCCTGGAAGCAAGTCACACTGGTCTATATTACTTGATGATGACAGTGCATTAATCAAAACCGATTCATCACAGGCTCACTGTTGCGACCGTGAAAATTTAACGGTTATTTTACAGGCATTATTATCACAAAATATTAACGCTGATGATGATACTAACACCCAGCCCGACACTATCACCTACTACTATAAAGAAGGTGATACTGAAGCTGAAACCCTGTTACAAAATTTTGACATTAATATAAAAGCACAAGTCTATAAAAATCACGGCTTAGAAATATTTGTTCAACACTTAAAAGAAATTCAGTCATTTAATTTATTACAGGGTGAGTTCACCCCTAAACGCGAGAGCGTCACCTGGATAAAACCCTGGAAGTCAGTTGCTATCGCGGCTTCAATCTGGATGGTTTTACATTTAGGTTATAACAGCATACTTGCTTCACATCTTGAAGAGAAAAATGCAGTTTTAACTAAACAGATTGAAAAAGAATTCAGACGTGCCATACCTGACGCAAGAAAGATGACGAACATGCAAAAACGTGTTGAGCGCCGTTTAAAAGACTTAAAGTCAGGTGGTGCAGGTTCAAGTGCAGGGGGGTTCCTGCAAATTTTATCAAAGGCATCTCCTGCATTGTCTAAAAACGACCGTACCAATATAAAAGCCGCGGTTTATAGAAACAACTACATCGATATAGATTTAACCGCAAAATCTTTAGATGACATTGAAAAACTAAAAAACAAACTAGCTGCCATACCCGGCATCAAAACAGTACTATCAACAACGGTTGAAAAAGACAGCGTTAAGGGCCGTTTAAGACTGGAGGTTAAAGGATGAAATATATAACCGAATTACTCAGCCCTTTAAACCAATGGTTAGATACATTAGAACAAAGAGAGCGTTACATTGTAATAGCAGGTTCAATTAGTCTGCTAATAATATTATTTTATTTGATTATCTGGGAGCCCGTTACATCTAAACACGAGCAACAGCAATTACAATACGACTCGCAACGCCAGCTTTATAGCTGGATGAAAAACGCCAGTAGTGAGATTAGCAGTATTAATTCCGCAGGCGGTAATAGTATTTCACGCTTTCGTAATCAGTCAATATCAAGCCTGGCTGATCGAAGCGCCATTACTTCTGGCGTGAAACCATTTATTGAAAAAATTGATCAAAGTAAAAAAGGCGTAAAGATTAGACTTAAGTCGGCCAACTTTGATCAAATTGTAATCTGGTTAACTGATCTACAAAATAAATATGGCATTATCGCTTCAAAAGTAAAAGTTGAGAAAACCAAATTAAAAGGTGCTGTTGATGCACAGATAACACTGGAGCGCTCATCTTAAGAACTCGTTTTAAACGAGCCCACCTTTTTTTGTAAAAGCATATATACATGAAAAAACGTTATTATATTTTAATTGCAGTCTTATCTTATTTATTCTTCACCCTGGGAAATGTACCTGCTGCAAAGGTTATTTCCTTAATAGAAAAAAATTCAAACGTACCCGTAAAACTGTATGGAGTTCACGGCAGTTTATGGAATGGCGGCGCTGAAAAAGTACTGGCACAAGGGCAACCACCGATTGATAACCTTAAATGGTCCATTAATCCTGTCATGTTATTACTCGCACAACTAAATGGTGAAGTAAACGGTAGCATTAAAAATCAGAATATAACGGGCAATTTCAATGTCTCTGCACTCGGCACAATTACTGCGTCAGATATTCGCGCAAGAATAAACGCCTCTGTTATGCAAGAACTAATTCAAATGCCACTTGGCGAATTAGGTGGCGTTTTTAATATTAATATTGAACAGCTGGAATTAAAGCAACAGGGCATACCTCTGGTTAAGGCAAATTTGAAATGGAAAAATGCTAAATTAACTATGGTCGAATCGGTTGATCTGGGTTTTGTCGATTTATCCATAACATCAAACGATAACGATCAACTGTCTGCAACAATATCAAATAAAAAAGGCCAGGTTCTAATTGATGGTAATGCCGGTCTTGACAATAAAAAAGCATACAATTTAAATTTACGCATAACACCTGATGAAACTGCTAGTGACAATATTCGACAGAGCATAGCCATGTTTGCACGCCGCCAAACTGATGGTAGTTATCTAGTTAAACGCAAAGGCAATTTACGCGACTTAGGGTTATAATTTTTATGTCTGTTTCTATTCCCATTAAACCTGCCATTGAGATAACCAGCGAGAACAAATGCAGTTTTTGCACTGGCTCAATTTGCTGCACTTATATAACTCAACACATAGAAACGCCTAGAGCTAAAGCTGATTTCGAGCATTTATTATGGCAAATTTCCCATGCAAATATTCGCATTTATAAAGACGAAGATGGCTGGACGCTTTTAATTGAAACCAAATGCCTGCACTTACAAATAGATGGTGGTTGTGGAATTTATGAAAACCGTCCAACTATTTGCAGAGATCACACAAATGATTATTGTGAGTACGACGCACCTTCAGAAGATGGTTTTGACTTATATTTCCCTGATTATGATAGCTTACGTGCTTATTGCATTAAACGTTTTAAAAAATGGGATAAGTAGTTTAAAAAGCAGCAGCTTACTTATTTCTGACACAAACTGTACCTGCTAACTTATCATGCCAGCCCTGTTTCTGTTTATCAAAAGCAATCCAGATCATTCCAAGAAACAAAGGCAGCATCGATACGAAATAACCAAAGTATCGTCCAATACTTTGCCCTTTAGTTAATGCCGCACCCGTTTTATCATCTATAATTTTAATATTTAATAACATTTTTCCCGGCGTTGCTGAGCGATATACCCAAAACATAATAACGACTATCGCTGGAAATATATATGATATCAAAAAATCCCATGTGCCTTTTAGCATTGATTCAGTATTATAATAATCATCACCGTAAATACCGATTAATACTGGCCAGGTCACAATCATAATTAATATAGTATCTATGATTGAGGCGCCTGCTCTAATCCAGAAACCTGCATAAACTCTTTCTTCATTATCTTCAGTTGTGATATCTGCACTTGGAGACTGGTATGGATTTTCAGACATTATTTATTCCTTTATATTTTTACTAATATTTTTGGATCTTTATATTATAAAACTATATGCCAAACCTAACACAGCACAAATTCCAATAAGCGTCACTATTCTCATTTTTAATCTGAATAGTGCAAAAAAGGCCAATGCCCCAATGAGCGCTGAGAACCATTCAAAATTTCCATCAAAACCTTCTGGCCAAAGAACATGATAAGCAAAAAATACTGCTAAATTTAAAATTACACCGACAACCGCGGCCGTAATACCTGTTAATGGTGCAGTAAACTTTATGTCACCTCGGGTAGCCTCAACCATTGGGCCACCTAATAATATAAACAGAAAAGACGGTAGAAAAGTAAATAATGTCGCGACACTTGCAGCAGCGACACCCGCCAGTAAAAGTGCATCTGGCCCAAAAATTTCTTTCGTCCAACCACCTACAAAACCGACAAACGCCACAACCATAATTAATGGGCCTGGCGTTGTTTCACCTAATGCCAAACCATCAATCATTTGTGTGCCGGTTAACCATGCATAATTTTCTACACCTCCCTGGTAAACATATGGCAATACTGCATAAGCGCCAGCAAACGTTACTAATGCCGCTTTAGTAAAAAACCAGCCCATTTGCGTGAGCGTACCTTGCCAACCATAGACTTCAGATAAAGCCATCATCACTGCCGCCCAAATTGCCAGGCCAATTAAGCTAAATGAAATAAAGCGACGCCATTTAAATTTTGCATGCTCGGGTACGGGTGTATCATCATCTATAATGGCTAGCCCATAACTTTCATTCGAACCATCACCATGACCACCCGCTTTAAACATGTCTGGTGCAAAACGTGAACCGATATAAGCAATAAAACCTGCCATTAAAACAATATAGGGAAATGAAACATCAAAACCAAAAATGGCAACAAAAGCCAGAACAGCCATTACCCTAAGTACATTATTTTTTAATGCTCTTGAACCAATTCTATAAGCCGCGAATACCACTATTGCGGTTACTGCTGGTTTTATACCGTATAAAACACCTTCAACTGCCGACACATCACCATAAGATAAATAGACCCAGGTTAGTCCACTCAAAATAAATAAGGAGGGTAATACAAATAAAACGCCTGCTGCTATGCCACCCCACACGCCATGCATTAACCAACCAATGTAAGTGGCTAACTGTTGAGCCTCAGGCCCCGGCAATACCATGGTGTAGTTTAATGCATGTAAAAATCTGTGCTCAGAAATCCAGCGACGTTTCTCAACTAACTCCTGATGCATCATGCTAATCTGACCGGCAGGACCTCCAAAGCTAATAAAGCCAAGTTTCAACCAATATAAAAGCGCACTTTTGAATGTCATTTTTTCAGGTTGTTGCTCTACTGCTTTAGAAGCATCAGGCATTATATTTTCTCATTTATTATTTTCTGTATCACTAGACTATTTTAAATTATATTTAACCCGTTCAGAGCGAGTTGGGCACATGAAATCTAGTTCTATCGAGCTTAACTGTAAATTCAAATCTGTATTTTTAGAGCCATAAAGCCTGTCCCCAACAATAGGGTAACCCATGCCTGACAGATGACGACGTATTTGATGTTTACGCCCTGTTTTTATTTTTATTTCAACAACAGTCTGTTGTTTTTTGATGTCCCTGTTGACTGTGAGTATTTCAGATATTGAAATTTTTCCATCCAGTTCATTCTTAATTTCAAAAGGCAATGTTATGTCTTCAAATAAACCTTCAACTACAGCTCTATATTTTTTATTTATTTCATGTGACTCAAACATTTTAGAGAATTTTGCAGCTATTTTCTTCTTATGCGCAATAATGATTAAACCGTTGGCCGCCTTATCTAACCGGTGAACTATAAACGCAGGCCTTTGTGGCAACAAATGTTGCTCTGCCCATCTATATATAGTGTGGTTATCTCCCCATTTAGTACCCTGTGAATACATCCCGCATGGCTTATTCCAAATTGAATATTCAACTTCATCTGAAATTAATTGAGCTTCTGGCGGGGCTGAGTCATGAATGTCCGCATCATAATAAATATGCAGTAACTCACCTTCATTTACTAACTTTTTAGCTCTGCGAACGCGGTTGATACCATGTTTAGACTCCAGCCAGACAGCTCCGTTTTGCATTACTTTTTTTAACTGCTGTTTGCTCAGGTCAGTGTTATCACTCAAACTTGCCAAAGCTGTTTGTGGTGTGCTTACCTCAATATGTTTTTCAAATTTCACCGACATTAAAACAATTTATTCATCTGGTATATCAAAATAACCTTCAGCCATTTTCACAGCATGACCACCTAACTTAACTGCATCGACTTTTGAGCCAAATTTATCAACACTGATCTCTATTATACTAATACGTGTATCTTCATCGCCACGTTGAATCAGGCATGATCGATGATAATTATCAATTCCATAGGAAAGATATAAACCTAAAGCAGGTGCTACCGCCCCAATAGGAGGATCATCATGAATTCCAATACCCTTACCCATTAATCTTGCGGTGAAACTAATTTCGTCATAAGGGTGATCTCCCGTGAACAATAAAACATGGCTAGCTAAAGAAGCTACAAATGAAAGCTGCCACTTGTTTTCATGGAACTGTGCATCACGTAAAACTTTATTATTTTTAACAGGAATCATTAAACACGGTTGCGGACAGCCGGCAATCATGGCTTTATAAGTCTGATAACCTATCTCTGAACCATCAATGCCTATTATTTGCCCAAGCTCCTGACTGGATGGCACATACTCATCATATTTCTCAGTAACGGGGATATTAATCTGCACCTTCTGATTTTTAAGGCTTAAGATAATATCCATTGGCTGCCCATTCAGCTCTACTCTAGCATCGGAACCCTTAACCATGCCTAGTTCAGCCATTACATAACACGCTGCTACAATTGCATGTCCGGCAAAATCAACAATGCCTGTTGGCGAAAATATTTCTAATTTAGCATCACAGGTTGAAATATCTGGGCGAGATATAAACACAGTTTCTGCAAGGTTTAATTCTCTCGCCAGTTTTAGCTTCTGTTGTGGATTTAATTTATCTGCCTGATTAAAAACGGCAATTTGAGCACCATTAAAATGATTACGTGTAAAGGCGTTCAGTAGGGTATATTTAAGCTTCATATGAAAAGACAACCGGTATTGAATTAAGAATTAATTGTTACTAAATATAGTTTATTCTATAGTTTGCAAAGATAGCATAAGATCGGCAAATATACATGATAACACCCGTGCTAAATACCGATGGCTTTACCGGCCATATATTAATCGAACCTAATAGACCTATTAGTTGGCAGGATAATGTTCGCTTTATCAAAATATTCGCCCTGATATCTTTTATTATTTCCTGTTTTGCTTTTTATCAGGGATTTTTCCTTGTTATGCCCTTCTCAGGAATTGAGGTTATATTTGTTTCTGTATGTCTTTATCTGGTTTATAAGCATTACACTATTTGTCAGGTTATTCATTTCACTAAAAACAACGTAATCATTGAGACCGGCGATCGTAGTGCAGAAAAAAGTGTGAAATACCAGCGTTACTGGTCAAAATTTCATATTGATAATAAGGGGAATTATAATATACCTCGCCTTACTATCTGCTCAAAAGGAAAATCTACCGAGATAGGGCACTTTTTAAGTTACGAGGACAAACTGATATTAATTAAGCTGCTTAAAGACATTACAGACAACTTTCAAGTACAAACTCATTAAACGTTTCCTTACTTCTAGTTTATAAAAAAAATTATTAGCTAGCATAAAACTTAATCTACGTTTGTTTGAAGTACGCCTGCAAATAGTCATCAAGATTCAATGTGTCTGATGCTTCAATCTCTTTTTGTTTTTCTATTGATTTTTTTGCTGCTTCATCGAAGAACTGATTACACTCTTCCGATAAATTTAAACTGGTAAAATATCGATTGTGTTTTTCTGACATGCGTTTAGCGAAATGATAAAAACCTTCTTTTGTTTCCCGCATTTCATTAAGCATTCTTGCTGAGGGAGTTAAATCAGGATCTTTTATTTTCTCACGTTGATAATTTAATGAATCCTGATATGGCGCGCCTTCTTTATGTTGATCCAGTAACTCACTAACTGATTGCATACCCTCGAATATATTTATAGCCCAGTCTTTTAAATTTAACTGTTTCGCATTATGATTTAATTTCAGCCCTGGATCACGCCCCTGATGGGCTACCAGTAATTCATTCTGATCGATTTCTTCTCTTTCACTAAAACAAATCTGCTCACTTTCTGCAAGCAGACAAAACAACATAAATATTTCAATAAAACGTAACTGTGTTTCATTAATGCCTAAAGGATCAAACGCATTGACATCAAGTGAACGTAACTCAACATAACGCACACCTCGTTTTTTTAAAGCGATAATTGGTTTCTCATTATTCTGAATTATTTGCTTTGGTCGTACCGTACTATAATATTCATTTTCAATTTGTAATAAATTGGCATTTAACTGCTGATATTTTCCATTAACTTTAACACCAATTTTTTCATACTCGGGAAAAGGAGTTTCAATTGCGCATTGCAGTGTTTTCACATACGAGTCAAGATTTCGATAACAGGCCTTTACACCTGTCTCATTCTCTTTATTATTCTGGTAACCAATATCTCCCATTCTTAAAGATGTAGCATAGGGTTCAAAATAGGTGCTTTCATCAAAATCTTTTAAACTGGTTTCTGCGCCACCAAGAAATGATTTACAAACTGCTGGTGATGCTCCAAATAAATATGGAATCATCCAGCCGTAACGCTGCAAATTTCGAACTAATGAAAAATACTGCTCTGATTGAAAGTCTTTTAAAGACAGCTCACTGTCACCTAATAGATCTTTATAAATTGGCCAGAAACTTTCAGGTAACGAATAATTAAAATGCACACCCGCAATAACCTGCATTGCCCTGCCATATCGATGCCCAAGACCTCGACGATAAATACTCTTCATCTGGCCAGCATTTGAGCTCCCGTAATTAGCTATGGGTATACTGCTATCACCAGCAACAACACAAGGCATACTGGTCGCCCAGAGGATTTCATCCTGTTGCAGCTTCTTATATACATAAACCTGAGAATCACGTAAAAAATCGAGAACCGATTCAATATGTTCAGATGGCGGTGTAATAAACTCTAATAAAGCTTCTGAATAATCCGTTGTTATATATGGATTAGCCAGAGCAGAACCAAGAGAAACAGGGTGTTCAGACTGGGAAATTCTCCCTTCAGGAGACACCCTCAAACTTTCTTTCTCCACCCCTATCTGGCGACCGTTCAATAACCCGCTTGTATTATGCTTAAAGAGCTCTTTAACTCTAGATTCTACTAATTTAAACAATTATTTTTCCCAGAATCGTGACTAGATTCACTCGAACCGCCTTGTGCCAGTCAATTACGGTATTTAAGGATGTTCTAAGATGGTCAGCTTATAACAGGATGGCATTTCTCTCAATACCTACTTATTTGATAACGATCAATATCTTAAACAGACTAATTCACTACCCTTTACGCTAGTTTGTATTTAACTGCTCACCCTAATTAGTCAAGAAGACACATGGAAACAGATCACCACAATAGCAGCAACCTGAAAAGCGTGCCTGACACGAATAATCAGCACAATGCTGTGCAGTTAAAAGGTCAATATCAGTTTATTCTTAACTGGTACAAGATTAACGGTAAAAATCTTCTTGATGAAGAAGTGTTAGAGGATCTGCAAATCAATACTCTAATGAAAATTCTTGGCAATCCAATATGGAATAACATTTACCACTGTTGGGCCGTAGAGAATAAACATATGCCTAATTTACAGGCTTATACAAAACATGAATTCAACCCTGATAAGTTTACTTATTTTATCGAGGTATATCACAACAGGTAATCTTTACCGTAATTCATATTTTAGTATATATACGTCCCATATCACGACCATAAACATTCATATAACATTTACTTCAAGTTATGCACCTGCGCGAGTTTATATATTGGTTCAATACCAGTGATCGCTTCAAACAACTTAAATAAGCCTGTTTATAACTCAGAAGAAGCAGCCTTTTTAACCTTTCGTCCATGAAGTATAATCAGCTGAAAAAAGGTTCTAAATATGGACAATATTCAATTACTTAACTTCTCCATAAATAACTGGGGGCACCTATACTCATTAGAGCAGGCTATATCTCACAACAAACAGCTCACGGGGCATCAGTTAAGTATTAACAGCAGAATACTCAATAAAGCCTTTTTGAAGAACCATGATACAGCTATCAGTATTGATTTTCTTCAAGTTGATCAGGCACCTGAGTACCCTGCAATCAATGATATCACTCATGAGCTGGGCCAAATGACATTCACAAACGGTCAACTTGAAACCTGTATCCAGGTTGACAGAAATGTTTTTGATGAGCTAAGAAAAAATTTGATGGAGTATGCCGATATAGAGGGCATACATATCGTAATCACTCTTGGTATATTAAGTAATAACGATCACTGGCAAGAGAATGAAACCTTACCAATTGTTAAATTAGATTATGCAATGAAAGGAGATGCTTGATGTCCTTTGAATTACACCCTCAGTTACAGGCCGATTGTTATAATTTAGGCA